>MAAC01009616.1_pt1 | contig 245202 bp, 222 predicted proteins | sample 1115981 | NCBI WGS metagenome assembly MAAC01 (sample SAMN04961126, study PRJNA320927) | seawater metagenome | isolation source: sample BD02T64 sea water enriched with oil for 64 days | place: USA:Gulf of Mexico | collected 2013-07-27 | reverse complement strand
ATGGACAATGCCAATTAGAAACTGGAAGCCCGCCCTCAATCGCTTTATGATCGAGTTCGAAGACCGCCTTACTGATTACATTTAACCCCGACAGTTACACAGAACTATTTACAGGCTCTATTTTTGCACTGCGACATTCGCCGTGCCATAAGTCTATGTACATGTATATTTCTTTTGGCTTGCCCACCTCTGCCTCTACAGTAAAACAGAAATCACCCTCCCACTTGGCCGCTGTCTTTGCATAGGCCTTGCTATTGTTTATTTCTGCCTTCAAGGCTTCAAGCCATTTTTCAGTGGCAAATTTAATACGCATTGTTTACCCATATTTATTATTAACTTTTTAATTTCCGATAAACAAGTAAATTAATTTAACCGGAAATCCACAGCCACTAAGAGGGTGATGGGTCTAGGTATTTTGCTTCAGTATGCGGGATTAATTAATTCATGGCTGGCATATTTCCTGCAAGGAAACATACCACCGCAAGGCCCTGCCCTATTTTTCCTACTTTTTCTTGCAGAATGATGACTTGCAAAACTTGTCCCCACACTCTTATAACGAGCCCATGCTCTACGATTCCACAAAAGAATACAGCTGTTATTTTTAACAGTTAATACTGAAATTAAAAAATTACCGGAACTCATAAAAACACGCCACAACCATCAAGCGGGGAACATGCCGCACACTCGTCAAAATTTACACAAAACATAAAACCGAAAGACTCTACCAGCGACCCCATTACGGACACCCATTTGTAATTATCTGTGGTTAGCCACCCCCAATAGAGGGCCTTGTAGCAACACCTCACCCAGGCGCCTTCGCTTACCTATTAAATGCGTAAATTTCGCGGGTAGCCTTGACTGATTGGGGCAATACAGCGAGCAGTACGGATCTGGCCTGGTAACTCTGCAATTAGTCGCCTTCAAACAGCAGCCTGCAGTTAGCCATACCCGGGGTGCGGCGATAGCGCAAGGCTATACAAGCTTGCTTGAGATGCTGAAGGGTTATTTAGATGAATGTCCCTTGTGGCGATGGCCCAGGCCGACTCACTGATCCCCTCTATTGCTAGTTATCAGTAGGGCTTTGTACTGGGCTGGAATGAAGCCAGCGTCGCCGCTCACAATATTGATGCCCGCCATTCCGCTCCGAAATTGCCGCCGCCAGGATTCACTGAGCGAGCTGTCATCGCCATTCTGCGGATGGGGGGGGGGTAGAGCCCGCCCCTGATATTTAAACGGGTCAGCTGCGGGGGCAGACCCTTATCCATCGCCCCCCCGTTTGTTATCGAGAGCGACTCGCCCAGTCCCGTCGAGCAACTCTAGATAATCACTAAGGCAACAGTATTTAGATGGATGTCCTGCGTGGTCGCGTGGTCTCTTTGTGGTCATATCATCCGGCAAATGGCACGGCTGTTCTCAATGATTTAATTAATGATTCAGGGCTTCACGTGTTCGCCCTGCACTAAGGGGTTTTTCACTGCGCGTCCGTTTTCGGAGGCAATTTCTTCAAATACTCGCCAGTTTCATCCCAAGAGTATCGGTTTCTCCCACCCTTACTGTAGATGCTAATTTCATTGTCAAAAACGAGGTCGTCACCTTTCAAGACGAAGAAAATATCCAACATCACGGCTTTTCCCTTGGCACCCTTGAACTCACCCCATGAGAGAAAACGGGTTTTAGACATTGGGTGTAAATGGCTCCCAGCATCCAACTCGACAATGCTTAACTCCAACTTCTCTCCATCCATCGAATCCGTTAAAACCAACTTGCCGCCGCTCGATTGCATTTCAGCTCTAAGCCAAGATTTCATTGCCAAAGAAAGTTTTTTAGCAAAGACCACTTTTTGATCAATCTCTTCTGCATACCCGATTTGATAACATAAAACAGTTGACGCCATTAACGCCATTGCAATTAATTTCACCATTATAAACTCCATAGGTGCCCATATATCGAGCCGCTCAAAACATTGATAGGTAAACGCGTCAAAAAATACAACCCTATTATGGACAGCTACAACCCTATTATGGACAGCCATCTGTAATTAGCCACCCCCCAATAGAGGCGCTTGTAGGAAAACCTCATCCAGGCCCCTTCGCTTACCTATTAAACGCGCTGATTTGGCGGGCAGTCTTGACTGATTTTGGTAATACAGCGAGAAGTACGGATCTGGCGTGGTGTTGGATCGTGGGACTCGGCTCTATCTGCATAGAGGCAATAGTTGTCGCCTGGACTGGCTTGGTCGCTCTGCCATTAGTCGCCGTCAAACAGGCGTCTACAGTTGACGATACTCGGGGTGAGGCGATAGCGCAGGGTGATACAAGCTTACTTGAGATGCTGAAGAGTACCAATTACACGACCAAAGCGGCCCTCAAACTGAGTGTTTAGAGTGAGCCAGTGCTCAGCCGTGATATGTAAACGCGCCAGCACGATATCTACTTCCAGCACTTAGGTGGCAGCGGGAAACCGCAGTCGGACACCCCGCCGCTGACACAAAGCCAAGCCGACTCACTGATCCCCCTCTATCGCCAGTTATCAGGCGGGCTTTGTACTCGGCTGGAATGAAGTCAGCGTCGCCGCTCACGATATTGATGCCCGCCAACCCCGCTCCGAAATTGCCGCCGCCAGGATTCACTGAACGAGCGGCCATCGCCATTTTCTGAAGGGTGGAGTAGACTCTCATCCATCGCCCTTGGTCCAGCCCGTTCAACTAGGCATGCCGGTTTAACAGGCCCCATCTAACTTGACAGAAAACATATTATAGTTCAGAGCCACTACAACTCTTAACCCGAGTTAAGACGTCCGTTAATTATTCATTCATTGCGCTTTTAAACGCAATTTTATTTTTTTGGAGATTCCCCCCATGGCGACCACCGCCTCAGATAACAACGTACAAAAACTTTATATTGCCTACTTCGGGCGGGCCGCAGACCCGGCTGGCTTGGCCTTCTATTCTGATGCGCTAGCGAATGGAACGACAACCATCGAAGCCATTGCCACTAGCTTCGCGACTTCTGCCGAAGCACAACCCATTATTGCCTTAAGTACGGGTGCATTTCTTACCGCAATGTACCAACAAGCCTTCGCTCGTGCCTATGATCCCTCGCCGGCTGTCGATGGCACATTTTGGGCAGATGCTATTGACTCAGGGGCGACAACCCAGTCATTAGCCATGGTGCAAATACTGCAAGGTGCACAAGCTGGCGGGCAAGATGCAAGCGCTGTCGCCAATAAAGTCGCCGTAGCGACAACGTTTACGGCAGCGGTGGCCACTAATGGCACCGTTTACGCAGGTACATCAGCAGCGGCTGCGGCTAAAGCGGTTCTCACCCCCGTAACCTTTGATGCAGCAACGGTGACGACAGGCAACACCGCAGCGGCATCTGTCGCTGCCAGCTTTCCTACTGATACCTCGACCGCTCAAACCTTTACCTTATCGACAGGTGCCGACACTATTCCAGGCTTGACTGGCTCTAATGGCTCCAGCAGCACTGATGGCAATAATATCATTTCGGCTATCGTTGAACACCAGGGGGGCGTTGGCGGGACAACCTCTAGTACTCTAAATTCTTCTGACTCACTCAATGCCGGTAGTGGTGCAGATACCCTGAGTGTACGGATTGTATCTTTAGGTGGCCTATTCTCGGTCACGCCAGTATTAAACAGTGTGGAAACGGTTTCCGTTTTCAATGCTAATAAAACTACTTTTCAATCGGCGAATATTGATTTGTCGCTGGCTACTGGCACAACAACGGTTGAATTTAAAGATTCCTCCGATACAGCAGACACTGCGTTTTCCAATGTGCTTAGTACTACGGTCATTTCGTTGGATAATGCAGACAGCACTACTCGCCAGGCGGTGAACTTTTCTGATGCGGCGAATCGATCAGGAACAGCCGATGCGTTTGCAATAACTATCGCAAATGGCTCTGGCACTTCAGACTCGCCTGCCGTAATTAACTTGGAAACGCCTAATGGTTTTGATGATACCTCATTCGAAACAGCCAATATTACGGTAGCGGGTGCCAGTAGTTTTATTCTGTCTGGCGATGCATGGGCTGCATTGACAACCGTCAATGTGACAGGGGAGACGACTGGCGTGACTACAGGTTATGGCCTGACATTGGACCAGGGGCTGGGTTTCACCAACCTTAAGACGGTCAACGCCTCCGGCATGACGGGTGGAGGCTTAGCGATTAATGCTGCCGGCAGCAGCGCAACGGGCTTTACTTTTACGGGTAGTAGTGCCAATGACCTCCTAATTCTGGATAAGACGACGCTGAACAACGCAGGTACTCTCGATGGGGGTGCTGGTACGAATGACATACTCGCTACAAGCAGCTTCAGTGTGTCACCTTCTGTGGTCAATAGTTCGACGGGGTTTGAGGTTTTGGCAGCGATAAGCCCAACCAGTAGCCTGGCAGCTGATAGCTTCACGTCGATCAACAGCTTTATGTTCGCAGGTGGACAAGCTTCCGGCAGGGTTAATATCACGGGGGTCGAGAGCAATGACCGTTTTATTTTCACCAGTAATCAGGGCAATAGTGATGAGGCGGTCAGATTCACAGGATTGAATATTGGCAATGCGGTCGTTTTTGAGATGAAAGCGTCGTCGGGAACTAATGGCGAAGTGACTATCATTGCCAATGATAATACCGGTAATGATGTAAGCGCTATCGGGTTTCAGGGCGGGATTTCTGCAGTCACCATTGACTCGACAGGCCAGAACAGCAACGCTAATTTGATCCAGGCTGTCGATACCGGTAGCTATCATTACCAAGCCTTTTATAACACCGGTGGCTTGGGTAACTTTACTATTACCGGGTCGCAGGATCTTACGATTGCTGCCAAAGAAGGTGTTAATTTATCAAGTAGCAGCGATACACTAGGCTTTAGTAATGCCGCAAACGTCAATGCTGCCAACTTTACGGGCTCTTTACGTATCGCTGGTTCAAACTCAGGTGACGTCATTACCGGTGGTAGCGGCGATGATATAATCTATGGCCTTAGCGGGGCTGATACGCTGACCGGTAACGCGGGTTCGGATCAATTTCGTATGGTTGGGACGAACGGCACTGATAATATTAAAGATTTTGTCAATGGCACCGACAAGATCGGTTTCAATAATGTTGCCTTTGCCAATACAAACGCCACTTCGGCAGGGGCCACACTGGCATCGACCGATTATGTTGATAATCGTAGTGGCATCACCAGCATCGGGACTTCGGACGACAACAAGGTTGTTGAGTTACAGTCTTCTCTGTCAAGCAGCCAAATTCAAAGCGATCTTGGTGCGAATGTAGACGCCTATGTACTGGTATTTGACAGTACCACTAATAAAGCGGAATTGTGGCACGATGCTAACTGGAGCGATGCTAACAATCGAAGTCACGTTGCCACATTCGACGACGTCGTTACTCTTGTTGGTGTTCAAGCGTTTAGCAACACCGATTTCATCGAGTTTATCGCCTGATCTTCTGAGAGAGCAATACTGGAACAACGCTAGCAGGGCAGACTGGCGATTACCAATCCATAAAGCTAGAGCTTAACAAAGGCCTCATTCGGTTTAACGCTGAATGGGGTTTTTTTGTCTGCTGAAAAACCAGCGATACCCCTAATTGAATGGTTATGTACTTCAGGGCTGAATGCACCCCTTCAAAGATCCGGTTTAGCTGAGGAGAAAGAGTATTCAGACCACCCACACTAATTAGGTAGCCAAAATAAAATCAGAGGCGCTTAAGTAAAGAGTCGACATCAACCCTGTCATCTCGTCCGCACCACCCCCCAAAAAACAACCCACAACATACCAACCTTGCCCCCACCCAAGCCCGGCCTTGCCGCTCCCTTGTACGACTTCCACCACCCCCGTACAAACACTAGAATGAAGGAACTCACGAGCACTGCGCGGTGAACTGGTCTTAACTCACAGAGTTACCAGCGACAACAAAAGGGACGAATCAATATGGCACAAACCATTATGGCGGCACTAGCGGCCAGCACCAGCGAGTTTGCCGCACTGCCCGCGCTACGCCACAAGAGCAATGGCCAGTGGCAGACGCTCAGCTGGGCCGACTACGGCAGCCAAACCCGACTGGTCGCCCGCGCCTTGATGGCCCTGGGCCTTAAGCCGCAAGAGGGCCTGGTGATTATTGGCGATAACTGCCCTGCGTGGTTTATTGCCAATCTGGCCGCCATTCACGCCGGGGCTATACCGGCGGGCATTTACGCCACCAATAGCCCCGAGCAATGTCACTATATTACCGAGCACTGCGGAGCCACCATTGCGGTGGTAGAAAACGCCACGCAACTGGCAAAATTCACCGCCCTTGCCGAGCAATTGCCCAAGCTGAAAGCCATTGTGATGATGGAAGGCAGCGATAGCGCCGAGCACGTGTACGCCTGGCAGGACTTGCCGGCACTGGCCGAACAAGTCCCCGAGCAGGCTCTCGATACCCGTATCGCCGCACAATCTGGCGACGATGTTTGCACCCTCATTTACACCTCAGGCACCACGGGCCAACCCAAGGGGGTAATGCTCAGCCACCGCAACCTCGGCTGGATGGCCCAGACCTGTGCCGAGGTCTACGAGTGTAATTCCGATGAGAGGGTGATCAGCTACCTGCCCTTGAGCCATATTGCCGAGCAAATATTCAGCCTCTATATTCCGCTGCACTGCGGTGGCTGTACCGCCTTCGCCGAGAGTCTCGCGGCCCTCGGCGACAATTTGCGCGAGATTCGCCCCACCAGCTTTATCGCCGTACCGAGGGTCTGGGAAAAAATTCAGGCGAAGATGCTTAGCGCCGGCAAAGATAGCCCCGCCCTACGTAAAAAGATTATCGCTTGGGCCCGCAAGCAGGGTTTGATGGGCGGCTATGCCCTACAGCAAGGGCAGACCCCCTCGCTCTCTTACCGGCTCGCCAATAAGCTGGTGTATACCAAGGTTCGCCAGCAGCTGGGCTTTGAGCGCTGCCGCAACCTGCTCACCTCGGCCGCGCCGATCTCTCTCGACACTCTCGAATTCTTTCTCAGCCTGGGTTTGCCGATCTGTGAAATCTACGGCATGAGTGAGTGCGCCGGTGCCGCCACTGCCACCCTCGCCGAGCTCTACCACACGGGCAAATTGGGCCGCAGCCTGCCGGGCGCAGAAACCCGCATCGCTGAGGACGGTGAGATATTGCTGCGCGGGCCGCATATTTTTTCCGGCTACCTGGGCAACGAGGCCGCGACCCGCGAGGCCATCGACGCCGACGGCTGGCTGCACTCCGGCGATATCGGCACCATTAATGACGCGGGCTTTCTGCAAATAACCGGCCGCAAGAAAGACATTATTATTACCGCCGGCGGTGAGAATATCGCACCGCAACTGCTGGAGGGTAAACTCAAGGCCATTACCGCCGTTAGCCAGGCGGTGGTGATCGGCGACCAGCGCAAATATTTAAGCGCGCTGATCACTCTTGATATTGAATCCTTAAGCGATGAACTCAAGTCTGCGGGCAGCAGCGCCAGCAGTCTTGCTGAAGCCGCTAGTTGCGAACGCCTACAGGCCTATATTCAGCGGCAAATCGACGGCATCAATCAAGAATTAGCCCAAGTGCAAACCATTAAAAAATTCACCCTACTCGCGGAGGACTTTAGTATTGAGGGTGAAGAGCTCACCCCCACGATGAAAATAAAGCGCAATATTGTCGGCCTTAAATACCAGCGACAAATCGACGCCATGTATTAAGCCACATCCACTTGAGGACGGGCACTGTCTGTCACTGCTTACACTTTAAAGTGGTTATTTACAGTACCGAAAAAAGCATTTTCAAGCCCAGCACCACCAGCAATACCGCAAATATTTTTTTTAATACGGATACCGGTAGCTTATGAACCATGCGCGCACCAACCGGCGCGGTGAAAAAGCTCGCCGCTGAAATCAACAGCACCGCCGGTAAATAAATAAAGCCATAGGTGTAGTTTTCGGGCACCGAATTCGCCCAACCATTAATTAAATAGCCCAGCGTTCCGGCAATCGAAATCGGCAGACCGATGGCGGCGGAAGTGCCAATCGCCTTTCTGATTTCAACATTCTGCCAAGCGAGAAAAGGCACCGTTAAGGAACCACCGCCGATAGACACGAGTGCCGATATGGCCCCGACCCCCGAGCCCGCCGCCAAGAGCCCCCTAGCACCCGAGAGCTCGCGACTCGGTTTAGGCTTTTTATTGAGAAACATCTGTACCGACACCGCGCCCATAAACAGCGCAAAAAATATCGCCAACTGAGCCGAACTAATGTACTTAGCGAGGAAGGTCGCCGCAAAGGTACCGACAATAATCCCTGGGGTCATACCCCTTACCACCGCCCAAAGCACCCCGCCGTTGGCGTGATGAGCACGCAAGCTCGATAGCGAGGTAGCAATAATGGAGGCCATTGAGGTTCCCAGCGCCAAATGCACCACTTTTTCGACGGGCACACCCTGTAGCAAAAACACCGAGGTTAACACTGGCACCATAATCCCGCCGCCACCAATACCCAACAGCCCCGCCATAAAGCCAACAAAGGAACCGAGTACTAGAAAACCCATTACCCACTGCACATCTAACATCTTAACGCCATCAATATTTCTCTTAAGACAACTCAGCCCTCGTGCCAAACACCGCACTTAACTTATAACTGGCCGTAGAATACGACCCTACCATCATACTTAACTCTGCGGGTGTAGATCACTGTTGTCGCGTCGACAGATCCATAGGCACTGACGGAGAATATCGCACCTCCCCACGCGGTAATATGCTCAAATGTAAACAAAGTTGGCCCAGGAAGAATAAGGCTATCGTCGAGCCAAGGCCTCTTTGCCCAACCCCAGCCTCGCAAAACATCGCTTAACTCACGCGTTAAGCGGGCATAATTTTAAATTAAAAAAAACTTGGTATTGTGCACTTTTGAAGCTAGAGTTATATTTACATTTATGTTAACGACTGATTAACAGTATCTTCACCATCTTCAAGGAGCTTAGGATGGACGCCGCAATGGAACCTGCAATGGCCAATGACAGCATAGCTATTGTCATTGACGAAAGGTCTAACACCGGGGCCATAGTCGCCGCAGCCTTAAGAAACGCAGGCTTTTTCATCGCCCACCCCCTGCAAACTCTTGATCCCGACTTACAGGCAATGAAGCTCGACCCTCTGATTGGCACTGACGAAGACGATTACTATAATGACCCGCGCAACCACACTACTATTGGCCTAAACGAGCTCTGCCAAACCGCGTTTCCGGTCTGGGCCAAGCAAACGAGCTCTTGCTCAGAAATGCTAGATACTGAAATCAGTGGCATCACTCTCTCCATTACCACCATGGCCACGGGCGTGACATCCACCATGAAGCTCTGCCAGAGTTCGATCGAAGAGGTTGTCAAACGCGCCGAAACCCGCAGAGACGGTTCAAACACAAGAGAAAAGATGCAGGCCGTCGCAGATGCTTTACGCCTGACCGTGGAAAGCCGAGGCACCCTGCTTGAGGATGTTAAAACCCTGGGGCCCTTAACCCAAAGTCTCGAAACCATGGCCGGTGATGTTAAGGAAATTTCCACGCAAACGCGATTACTGGCTCTCAATGCCACCATCGAAGCTAGCCGTGCAGGTGATGCCGGTGAGGGTTTTGGTGTCGTCGCCGCCGAAGTGCGCACCCTAGCTATGCGTTCGGCAGAGATCGCCCAAGATATGGTGCAGCACTCCGAAAGCATTCAAGAAAAGATAAGTGCCGCCCAAATGAGTGCCGACAAAGCCGCCGACACGGAAGAGGCCCTGGTCAGGACCTCCAATGAGAATATGAGCGCCATCCTCGACTACCACGACACCACCACACGCAATTTACACACCGCATTGACGGAACTGGCCACAATTGACCAGCAGCACCAGGATAGCGTGACTAACGCCATTGTTGCTCTACAGTTTCAGGACAGGGTGTGTCAGATTCTCAATAATGTGACCACGAGTTGTGAAGACGCCCTGGCAGTGCTCGGCGAGGCCATCGCCAATGACACGCGATGCATTGACCACGAGCCCTGGCTGGCAGAGATGAACAAGCGCTTTACCACCGCAGAAGAGCGCCGCAATCTCCACTTGGTACGCAACGAAGAGGTCTCCAGTAACAACGCGGCGGCCGGTGAGGTCGCCTTTTTTTAAGCGCAACAAAACAGACGCCAACCCCTACCGACAGCACTGGAGCTCAGATTCCTTGAGCGCCTGGCTAGCAAAGAACCACAGCGGTACCTAAAGCCCAATCACCTCCAGGGCCTCGCTCAATTTATTGACCGCAATCACCTCCATACCGTCAACGGCCTGACGCGGGGCATTGCCCGCCGGCACGATGGCACGCTTAAAGCCGTGCTTGGCGGCTTCGCGCAGACGCTCCTGACCGCTGGGCACCGGGCGAATTTCTCCGGCCAGGCCCACCTCGCCAAACACCATTAAATCGCGCGGCAGGGCACTGTCGCGAAAACTCGACACCACCGCCAATATCAATGCCAGATCCGCACTCGGCTCCAAGACCTTGACGCCACCGACGACATTCACAAAGACATCCTGATCACCGACCATCAAACCACCGTGGCGATGTAACACCGCCAGTAACATGGCCAGGCGATTTTGATCGAGACCCACCGTCACGCGCCGCGGATTGCCAAAATTGCTGTCATCGACCAGGGCCTGTAATTCTACCAAGAGGGGCCGAGAACCCTCCCACACCACCATCACCACGCTGCCCGAGGCAACCTCATCGCCGCGCTGCAGGAAAATGGCAGAGGGATTGGCGACCTCCTTCAAGCCCTGCTCGGTCATCGCAAAAACACCCAGCTCATTGACCGCACCAAAGCGATTCTTGTGGCTGCGCAGGGTGCGAAAGCGCGTGTCGGCGGAGCCCTCGAGCATCAGTGAGCAATCGATCATATGCTCCAGCACCTTCGGGCCGGCCAGTGAGCCCTCTTTGGTGACATGGCCCACCAGCAGCAAGATAATACCGCTCTGCTTGGCGAGGCGAATTAGCAAGGCGGCGCTCTCGCGTACCTGGGAGACGCTGCCCGGCGCCGAGCTGATATCCTCGCAGTGCATCACCTGAATGGAGTCGACCACCAGGATTTTCGGTTGCTGGCGCAGCGCCGTGGCACACACGGTTTCGGCCGAGGTCTCGGCCATAATATTGACCTTATTGGTGGCCAAGCCCAAACGTTGGGCGCGCATTGCCACCTGCTGGGGGGACTCCTCCCCGGTGACGTAGAGGCATTTATGACCCTCGGCCAAGTGACACAGCGTTTGTAGTAACAGCGTACTTTTACCGGCCCCCGGTTCCCCTCCGATCAATACGCAGCTACCCGTCACCAGCCCACCGCCCAGCACCAGGTCGAGCTCACCGGCACCGGTGGGAATGCGTGGCAACTCGTCGATGGCGATATCGGACAGCAGGCTGACATCGGCATCCACAGCCCCGGCATAGCCTCCGCGCGAACCGCCAGAAGCGGGCTTCAGCGCCGCCATACGTACCTCACTGAGGGTGTTCCAGGCGTTGCACTCGCTGCACTGGCCCTGCCACTTGCTGTAATCTGCGCCACAATCATTGCAGACGTAAGCCGAACTCTTCTTTTTTGCCACGCACTACCCGTCCTATCCTTCACCAGCCCGCATCCTACCGTGGCTATCGTGGTGGGACAATCGCAACAGCCCTACCACGCTGTTTGCCAATCGTGACGACGACATTGCCCCCTACCGCAAGCGCCAAGCCGGGGCAAATCTGCTAGAGTGGCGGCATGTCATTGATCCCCGAAACACCCCTGTTTTTTTACCCCCAGCTAGCCGCTGCACTGGGGCTTGAAGAGGCGGTGATGGTGCAAACGCTAAAGACCTTTCTGGAATACGGCGCGGCCGAAAATCAGCACGGCTTTGCCTGGCTCGAACTCGATGCCAATAAATTATTGCAGGCCCTGCCCTTTTGGCAAGAGGCCGATATTCAACGCATTAGCGCTAACCTTCGCGAGCAGGGCATCTTACTGATCGGCGCGCAGACCTTCCAAGTGGGCACGCGCTTTCGCTTTGCCATCAATGAGCCGCACAACCGCTCATTACCGACACCCGTGGCGAGCCCCAGCCAGCCCCAACACCAGCCCGCTGTGCCAATTCCAGCGGCGCCCGTCACCCCGGTGCAACGCGCCCAGGCCATTACCAAGGGCTGGCAGCCGGAACAAGATTTACTCGCCCAGCTTGCCCAGTACGGCATTCCCCAGGACTTCGCCCTCGAACAGGTCGGCGAATTTGTCACCTACTGGACCGAGCGCAACGAGCCCCGCTACAGTTGGGGTTCGCGCTATCTTAAGCATGTGCTGCGGCTGTGGCGCAAGCAAGAGACCCGCAGCGCCCGTCAAAGCAAAGAGGTGGCGATGAGTGAGGGCTGGCAACCGAGCCTCGATGCCCTGGATATTCTCACTCTACAGGCGGGCATTAATCGCAACTTTGTCGAGGACGCCATTCCCGAATTCATCCTCTACTGGCAGGAGCGCGGCACCAATTCCAGCACCTGGAATTCACGCTTTATTCAACACATCAAGCGCCAGTGGGCGAGCTTCTCTCACACCCTCCAAATGGACACCACACCGCGCCCCATCAGCAACGACTGGCAGCCCGACGAAACCGTGTTTGAGATACTCCACATGGGTAATATCGACCGGCAGTTCGCGCAGAACCTAGTGCCCGAATTTATTGTCTACTGGAAGGACAGCGGCCACTTGGTCAGCTCCTGGAATACCAAGTTTCTCCAGTTTGCAAAAAAACAATGGGCCTACACTCACCAACAGGCGGTCAACACTGCCGTCACCAAGACATCGACGCAGAACCATGGCAAACAACGATCTGATCGACCAAGCAGTACACGACATCGAAACCTTGCAGAAGAGCTCAGCGACCGCAGCTGGGCAGGTTGAAGACGATGCACTGGTAGACACCATTAACCAGATTTTCGCGCTGTTTCGAATCAATTTTCACAACCAGTTTTACGCCGCCTTTAACGACACTGCGCTGCTCAACCAAGCCAAGCGCCTATGGCTCGACGCGCTGCGCGGCTACCCGGTGGAATACTTGCTACTGGGTGCACGCCAAATTATTGAGCAGTCGGAATACCTGCCGACCCTGCAGAAAATGATTAGCTGCTGCGATGATCAGGGCTCGCGCATTGGCCTACCCGCCCCACGCGAGGCCTATCTGCAGGCCTGCCTGGCCGCCCACCCCAAGGCCGCACAGCGCTGGAGCCACCCCGCCGTTTATTTTGCCGGCCAAAAGACCGGCTGGTTTGACCTTGAAAACCAGGGCGAAAAAACCACGTGGCCGATCTTTAAGCGCCACTATGAAGAACTGCGGCGCAAAGTACTGTGTGGCGAAAAACTGAATATTGAAGTGCCCGCCGAGTTGCCCCCGCCCGGCAAGCCGCAATCGAAGGCGGAGCGGCTAAAACAAATGCAGGCACTGCGCAATCAACTCGACTTATAGGCTTTAGCGACAACTCGCTCAACAATAATTCACATCCAAACTATTAATAACAGCGGAAAAAATTATGAGCACACAACAAATCGCCTTAGTTACCGGTGGCGCCAGAGGTATTGGCGAAGCCATTTGCCGGGTACTCGCAGCAGCCGGGCACAAAGTCGTGGTCACTGACATTTCTGTCGACGCCGCACAAAGTCTGGCGGATGAACTCGACGGGCTAGCGGTAGAGATGGATGTCACCAGTGCCGAATCTGTCAACGCAGCCGTGCTGACGATTCAAGAAAAAATTGGCGCGCCCACCATTCTGGTCAACAATGCCGGCTGGGATAACCTGATGCCCTTCCTCGATACCGACGAGGCGTTTCAGGAAAAAGTGATCGCCATTAATTACGCTGGCCCGGTGCGTGTTTGTCGCGCCTTTTTACCCGGCCTTATCGCCAACGGCAGTGGCCGCATTATCAATATTGCCTCCGATGCTGGGCGTATTGGCTCTGCCCTGGAGGCTATTTACTCCGGTACCAAGGGCGGTCTCATCGCCTTTTCAAAGACTCTGGCCAGAGAATATGCGCGCCATCAAATTACCGTGAACAGCGTCTGCCCCGGCCTGACCGATACGCCCTTAATTGGTGAAATTACCGCCATCAATCCGATTGCCGGCCGGGGCATTGCCGCGATTAAAAAATCTCTACCCCTGGGCCGCATGGGCCAGCCCGAAGATATTGCCCACGCCGTCGCCTTTCTGGCGTCTGAGCATGCCGGCTATGTCACCGGGCAAACCATTTCGGTGAGTGGTGGGGTATCGATGGCCGGGTAAAACAAGCAGTACCCAGGCCACCGCTGCTCCTATACCAGCAATCTATACGAGCAGCGGTGGGCAAACCCCTCTTCGGTATGGCGTGGCTATTGACGCACTTCTAGAGGCAGGCAGCTTCCACGCTGTTAACTTTCAACAAACAACGTTCACTCGGAATACCTATGAAATTATTAATACGAAATTTAGATCGATCCACTACCGAAGATGAGCTGAAAGTATTATTTCAAGAATTCGGCTCGGTGCAGTCTTGCGATTTGGTGCTCGACCGAGAAAGTGGCGCCTCGAAAGGTTTTGGTTTTATTGAGATGCCGAAGCCGGGTGAAGCCAAGGCCGCCATCAAAAATCTTAACAACAAAACCATCGGCGACAATAAAATACGCGTTAAGAAAGCTGAAGACAAAAACACAGAGCAAACTTAAGCTCAATCGTTTAAAAAAGCCCTGCACTCTCGGCGCTAACACCTGCGACCTTGTAGCGCCTTACTGAGCGATTAACTTTCCCAATGAGCGCGCTACAGCAGGTGGTGAGCACTGCACACACCTGCAATCGTCAGGCGCTAATCAGCGCCTGACGGCCTGCGACACACCACCAGTCACTGCTTGTTTTTTAGCCAAGGGTCGCCCCTTGCCGACAAATAACAGCACCTATACTTTTTCACAATCTTTCCTATACTTAAATTGAGCGTGGCACTTCTCCAAACTTAGAATAAGCCAACAACCTTGAAGCCGAGTTTTTTCAAACAGTTACCGCCTATTTAAAGCCTGCCTGTGTGCTCAAACACATAATAAAAGTAGCGTATAACAAAGGAAAAAGCTGCTTATGAAAATTGCCCTGGCGCTGATTTTTCTGGTGGTTTTATCGGTTGTCTTTCATCTCGTTTCACCCTGGTATTTAACGCCCATCGCCTCCAATTGGACGGCCATTGATGACACCATTAGCTTGACCTTCTGGGTCACGGGTCTGGTGTTTATTGCCGTCAATTTATTTCTCGCCTACGTCATCATCCGCTACCGTGCGCGCCAAGGTACCAAGGCCGCCTACGAACCGGAAAACAAGCGCATTGAAATTGCCCTCACCGTGGTCACCACCCTTGGCGTCGCAGCCATGTTAGCCCCCGGTTTAATTGTTTGGGACGAGGTCATCAGCGTGCCCGAGGAGGCTCACGTGGTCGAGGCCATCGGCCAACAGTGGCAGTGGACCTTCCGCCTGCCCGGCGACGACGGCCAGCTGGGCACTGTCGATGCGCGCTTAGTGACAGTCACCAATCCCTTTGGCATTAATCCCACAGACGCCAATGGCCAGGACGATATTCTGGTCGACAGCAACGAATTACACCTGCCCATCGACCAACCGGTGAAAGTCCTGCTGCGCTCAAAAGATGTGCTGCACAATTTTGCCGTGCCACAGTTTCGCGTGAAGATGGACCTGGTACCGGGCACCACGACCTACCTGTGGTTTACCCCCACCCGCAAAGGCAGCTTTGAAATTCTCTGTGAAGAACTCTGCGGCCTGGCTCACTTCACCATGCGCGGACGGATACTGGTCGACAGTGCGGAGGACTACCAACAGTGGTTAGGCCAGCAGCCCACCTTTAGCCAGAGCCAGCAAGTGGTCGCCGGCAATCCCGAGCAGGGGCAGGTGGCCTACACCATGTGTGCCGGCTGTCACGGCCAGCAGGGCGAGGGCAATCAGACCCTGAATGCACCAAAACTGGCGGGCATGGGCCACTGGTATATCGCCCGGCAATTGAGCTACTACCAGCAGGGTATTCGCGGCCGGCATGAAAAGGATATTTACGGCCAGCAGATGGCGCCCATGGCGGCCCTGCTGGCCCAGCCCAATGCGATTGCCGATGTCTCCGCCTACATTCAAAGCCTCGACAGCGGCCCAGCAACCGACACCCTGGGGGGCGACCCGGAGCGCGGTCAAGGCTTCTATTACACCTGTGGCACCTGCCATGGTGCCGTCGGACAGGGTAACCGGGGCTTGAATGCGCCGCGCTTAGCGGGTCAACACGACTGGTATATCAAACGTCAGCTACAGAATTTTAAGCAGGGCATTCGCGGTAAACACAAGCAGGATGTATACGGCGTGCAAATGCTGCTGATGTCGAATATTTTGCAGGACGAACAAGCACTGAACGATATTACGAGCTACATCAACACGCTGTAGGTAGCCCCTTATTGTCAGCCAATAAGAATAAATCATGCCATTGTTAAATGGCTTAGAAAGGGACTAAATATGCCACACACAGCCATTGCCGACCAACCGGATGAGTCGCACCACCCAACAAAGTTTATCTGGAAATATATTTGGAGCCAGGATCACAAGGTTATCGCCATTCAATACGCGGTCACCGCCATTTTTGTCGGCCTGATAGCACTCGTGCTATCGGGTTTAATGCGCCTGCAATTGGGCTTTCCCAATACCTTTTCGTTTATCGACCCCAGCGCCTATATTCAATTTGTCACCATGCACGGCATGATTATGGTGATTTACCTACTCACCGCGCTCTTTCTCGGCGGCTTTGGCAATTATTTAATTCCGCTAATGATTGGCGCGCGGGATATGGTTTTCCCCTTCCTCAACATGCTCAGCTACTGGGTCTATTTACTCTCGGTGATTGTCTTACTCGCCAGCTTCTTTGTGCCCGGCGGGCCGACCGGTGCGGGTTGGACCCTGTACCCACCCCAGGCCATTTTACAGGGCACGCCGGGGGCCGACTGGGGAATACTACTAATGCTGCTGTCGCTGGCGATTTTCATCGTCGCCTTCACCATGGGTGGGCTTAACTACGTCACCACGGTACTGCAGGCACGCGCCAAGGGTATGACGCTGATGCGTATGCCGCTATCGATCTGGGGTATTTTTGTCGCCACCATTCTCGGCCTGCTGGCCTTTCCCGCGCTATTGGTCAGCGCGATTATGATGCTCTTCGACAAGCTCATCGGCACCAGCTTTTTTATGCCCGCGCTGGTCTCCATGGGAGAACAGCTGGACTATTCAGGGGGTAGTCCGATTTTATTCCAGCACTTATTCTGGTTTTTTGGCCACCCCGAGGTCTACATTGTTGCCCTGCCCGCCTTTGGCATGGTCTCCGACGTGATTGCTACCCACGCCCGCAAAAACATTTTTGGTTACCGACAAATGGTCTGGGCCATCGTCGCCATTGGCGGCCTGAGTTTTATCGTTTGGGCGCACCACATGTACGTCAGCGGTATGAATCCCTATTTCGGTTTCTTCTTCGCCACCACTACCCTGATCATTGCCGTACCCACGGCCATCAAGGTTTACAACTGGGTACTGACCCTGTGGAAGGGCAATATTCATCTCACCACCGCGATGTTATTTGCCATTGGTTTTATTTTCACCTTTACCCACGGCGGCCTGACCGGTTTGTTTCTCGGCAATGTGGTGGTCGATTTACCCCTGTCGGACACCTACTTTGTGGTTGCCCACTTTCATATGGTGATGGGTGTATCACCGATTATGGTGTTGTTCGCCGCCATCTATCATTGGTTCCCCAAGATCACCGGCAAACACCTGCACAAGGGTATGGGCAACGCTCATTTCTGGGTGACCTTCCTCGGCACCTATGCGGTGTATCTACCGATGCACTACCTTGGCTTTCTCGGCGTACCACGGCGCTACTACGCCATGGGCGATACCGATTTTATTCCAGACTCGGCCCAGACCTTAAATGCCTCCATCACCGTGGCGGCATTGATTGTCGGTCTCGCTCAATTAATCTTTATTTTCAACCTGCTTCACAGCCTACGAAAGGGCAAGCCCGCCGGCGCCAACCCCTGGGGTGCCACAACCTTGGAATGGCAAACCGAACACACACCACCGCGCCACGGTAACTGGGGGACGCACTTACCGGAGGTACATCGCTGGGCCTATGATTACAGTGTTCCCAATGCCAAGGACGACTTTATTCCACAAAATGTTGCCGACCAAGATGTGGTAATGGTCGCGGTACCCGAGACCGCGCCCCTTGATGTATCTCAGCAAGCCATTGACCTTGGCCCCGGAGAACCCTCATGAGCTTGTTGAAAACGCTGGCCGAGAAGCCCTGGCTACCACCAATGGCAGGCGCTGGTTTCGCCCCACCCCACGGGCTTATACCAAGCGCTGCAGGGCGCACCGCCTTAAAGTTTTTTATCGCGGTGGCCAGTGTTATTTTCTTTTTACTGACGATTACCTTTTTATCGCGCACTCAGTATCCCGACTTTCAGGCTCTGGCCGGTGAGCCCTGGCAACCCTTTAGCAACACCAGCCAGCTGTGGCTAAACACGGCTATTTTACTGCTGGCTAGCATCGCCCTGCGTTGGGGTGTTGTCTCTAGCAGGCAACAAAACCTCGGGCAAATTACCATCGCCCTGGTTGCCGCGAGTCTGTTTAGTATGATGTTTTTATTCGCCCAATTCGCGGTTTGGCAACAGCTCTACAGCCTCGGGTATTTTGTCAGCAGCAATCCGGCAAACAGTTATTTTTATCTCTTTACCGGTATTCATGGTCTACATTTACTGGGTGGCTTAGTGGCACTGGCCCGCTGCACGGTGCTATTTACTACCCGGCGCGACTGCACACAGCTCAACAGGGGGCTGGCACTGTGCCGTAGCTATTGGGATTTTCTGTTACTGATTTGGCTATTTCTGTTTTTGTTGCTGACACTATCGTCGGCAAGCTATCGAGCCATTGCGGTGCTCTGCGGCTTTTAGGGAGGAAGGTATGGACAAGAGCGCTGAACAACAAGCCAGTACCGGCATAAGTAGCCTGGTCGACGACTGGTCAAGTGACAAACAAACCTTCGACATGCCCTGGGGCAAGTTGATGATGTGGATCTTTCTACTCAGTGACACCTTTATATTCAGTGTTTTCCTCACCGCGTACATGAGCGTGCGCATGACCACCACCGCCGATTGGCCACCCACCAGCGAGGTCTTTGCCCTCGTTATCGCCGGCCAGCACGTGCCACTGCTGCTCATTGCGATTATGACCTTCATCCTCATCACCAGCAGCGGCACCATGGCCATGGCGGTCAACTATGCCTATCAGGGCAAGCCGCAGCGCGCCGCTAAACTGATGTTGCTCACTGCCCTACTGGGCGCCTCCTTTGTCGGCATGCAGGCCTTTGAGTGGAGCAAGTTAATTGTTGATGAGGGTATCCGGCCCTGGGGTAATCCCTTCGGGGCCGAGCAATTTGGCGCCAGCTTTTTCCTGATTACCGGCTTCCACGGCATGCATGTCTCGGTGGGGGTCATTTATTTGGCCGTTATCGCCAACCGCCTGCGCAAGGGTTTCTACACCGACAAGGGCTACCACATCGTCGAAATTACCGGTCTGTACTGGCATTTCGTCGACCTGGTGTGGGTATTTATCTTCGCGTTTTTCTACCTTTGGTAAGGACTCAACATGTCAGACAGCAGCGTGCAACAACACCCCATCAGTGTCTATTTAAAGATATGGCTATTGCTTTTCGTACTCAGCACCTTTTCCTATATGGTCGATCTCTATCAACTGCAGGGCTACCTGCGCTGGAGTCTGATCTTACTCTTTATGTTTCTCAAGGCCGGGTTAATTATCAGTATCTTTATGCACCTGGCCTGGGAGAGATTGGCGCTGATCTACACCATTTTACTGCCCCCTCTAGCGATCCTGCTATTGATAGCAGCAATGGCCAGCGAGGCGGGATATATCCATTTTGGCCGTCTGTTATTTTTCGCTCAGTAACAAAAGAGACTAAAAAATGAAGCAAGATCCCGAGCCAAGAAAAACCGCCTAGTCAATGTCGAAAGTCGCCGCACAAGCCTTTAAATACCAACACGCCGTGCTACTCGTCGCCCTGCTCATTGCCTGCACCATTACCCTAAAAATCATTAGCAACCCTATCGATCCGCAACTGCCACACATTCACGGCGTGATTATTCCCGAGGCCCGAGCGTTGAGCGCCTTTAGCGTAATTGATCAAGACAGCAAGACTTTTTCTAACCGACAGCTCCTGGGAAAATGGCATTTGCTGAGCTATGGCTACACCTATTGCCCCGACGTTTGCCACACCACCTTGAGTGTACTTACTCAATTTTCGGCACAGTTAAAACAGCAGGGCCTCGACAAGGACCTGGAAATACTCTTTTACTCGATTGATCACCGCCGCGATACTCCGCCTCGCCTGCAATATTATCTAGCGCTTTTTAGCGGAAAGTTTATTGGCCTCACCCACCGAGATGGAGGACAGGCTGATGCCCTACCACTTGAAGAAAGCCTCGGCATGATCTCCAGCATTCAAATTAAAAACACAGACAATTCCGCAACGAAAGAGCAAACCTATCGAGTCAGCCATGACGCCATGTTGTATTTAATTAATCCAGACGGGAAATTACAGGCCGTACTTAAACCGCTAATCAGCAATAGTGGCCAGGCCTATTTCAATGCGCAGTTAATCTACCGGGACTATCAATTAATTCGCCACTACTTTGGCTGAAACTACCTAAAAAATAATTACTACACGCCCCTTCCACATAAACATCTACACCGGCGCCCTTCAAGACGCCTCTTCATTGTCATTTAATAGCTCTCGAACACGGCACAATAAAACCTGAGTGCTGTAGGGCTTGGCAAGCACAGTCGCCTTAAGCACTTGCTCTGCCTCGTCGATATGACTTGTTTCGTCGAAGCCACTGACCATCAAAATTTTCGTTGCAGGAAATTCAGCTCTCACTATCGACGCCAACTGGTAGCCATTCATGCCGGGCATAATGACATCAGAAATAAGTAAATCCACTCGAGTGCCGTGTAAAAGATCCAGGGCCTCACTCGCATTAGAACCACACAGCACTCGATAGCCCTGCTGACTCAAGACATCGCGGGCCAGCTCGAGTAAACCGGGCTCATCGTCGACCACGACTATAGTTTCACTGCCCGACACTGACAACAAGTCCGCAGGCATTCCGACTTCATCCAACAGCGGGTCACCTTGGTAGCGAGGGAAGTAAAGACTAAATTTAGTCCCAAAGCCTGGCTCAGAATAAACCTGTAGCGCGCCCTCGCTGCGCTCGACAAAACCATATACCTGACTAAGTCCCAAGCCAGTGCCATGCTCGCCCTTAGTGGTGAAAAATGGATCAAATATCTTCTCAAGTGTCGATGGATCCATGCCCACACCTGTATCACTAATAGCCAGAATGACGTAATCACCGGCACCAATACCCAAGCCCTCGACATCGCGAGCGCCGAGGCTTTGATTCCTGCTGGCAATGGAAAGCACGCCCTCAACCGCTGCCATAGCGTGCATGGCGTTAATACATAAATTAATTAAGACATTGTCAAAATCCCCCCTATCCACCCAAATCGGCCACAATGCTTCCTGTAAATCCATTTTTAAAGTGATTCGCGCGGTGACGATTTTCTCCAATAAATGTCGCTGCCCCATCAACAGCGCATTGACATCCAGCCTTACCGCCTCGGCAACCTGCTGCTTGGAAAAAGCCAACAACTTGGCAGTCAGGGCTTTCCCTCTGTCTCCGGCCTGCTGAATTTGCTCGGCGTAGGCACACAGCTTTGGTTGCTCAGCGAGAGAGCCTTGCAATAACTCGGCATAACCCAGCACTATGCCCAGCATATTGTTGTAATCGTGAGCGATACCTCCGGTTAATTTCCCCAGAGCATCCATTTTCTGGCTACGGCGCAATTGCTCTTCGATTTTTTTCTCTCGCGTTAAATCGTGAACAGTGGCAACAAACAGCTGTTTATCTGTGCCAACTTGAGGAGAGACCGCGATCGACAAGCGCACGGGCAGTTGATCACCCTTTTTATTTGTCACCCAGGTTTCATGGGGCTGTCCTATCAGATCAGAATTAAAGCCTTTGACATTTTGGCGAAGGATGTCTTGACAATCTCTAGTAATATCAACTGGTATTATCATATTAAAATGCTGACCTATAACATCTTCCGCTGAATAGCCAAACAATCGCTCAGCCGATAAATTAAAACCTAAAACAAGCCCCTCTTCATCCACTGTCAGCACAGCATCCAACATATTATCGAGTAATAACTTTTGCTCCAATTGTTGTTGGCGGTTTTTTTCTTCGGCCTGCACACGCACGGAAATATTATCGACCATAGATGCCACGCCAAAAACCTTGCCGTCGCCATCCATCAGGACGGTATTAAACCACTCGCAATCGATAGCATCGCCAGCCTTAGTGATGTTTTTATAATGTCGGTGTACTTGTGTTTTCTTCGAAAGTAGCAATTCCCGGCCACCGTCTATGACCGCTCTGTCTGCTGGCGCTACAAATAACGTTGAATAATGAGTGCCTAGCACTTCTTTTTTGCTGTAGCCGAAAATTTTCTCTGCCGCCACATTCCAATCGACAATATTAAAGTTTTGATCCCATTCAATAACCGCTAGTGGTGTTTGCTCGACATGCAGTCGAAGACGTTTTTGGCTATTCTGTAATGCTATGCGCATACGATATTTCTCACTAACATCGTGAAACACCAGAATGGCGCCAATCAGCGATTTGCCATTATTTATTGGCGCTGCACTGGCAATAATCTGATGAGGCTCTGAATTCTTGGCCAACAAAGTCACGGCATTATTGAGAATCACCGTTTTATTTGCCACCAGGGCTTGATGAAGTGGGCTTTCAAGTGGTTGCTGGCTCGACGTATCGAGAAGGCTAAAAACCTCCCGCACAGAGCAACCCAGGGCCTCGTTGGCTGCCCAGCCACTGAGTTTTTCAGCAACGGGATTCATTCGGCTCACCATGCCTTCACTGTCCGTTGCTATAACGGCATCACCTATACAGTTTAAGGTCAGATGTAAATTTTCTTCACTCTCTTTTATCACCAGAACCGATTCGCTCAACTGCTGCTGCATTAGCGTTAAAGCCTCAACCAAGACATCAAATTCATCGGGTGCGGCAGATAAATTTTGCGGGCGATCAAGCACTAACTGTTGATTGAGGTTTGATAAGCCGAGCTGGTTGGCAAAGGCAGAAATAGTTACCAAATGGCTAGTGACACGCCGACCCACCAGCACCAGTAACAGTCCCGCCACCAAGAAGGTCTGAAAAGCCACCATAACCACTGAAGACAGCGCGTTGGCATAAAAGGTTTTATAAACATCGGCACTGGATGCCTCGATGATAAAACGGCCAATCTCCTGCTGCGCACCGTTGTATTCATAGAAGACTGGATAATTGCGGGAAATAGCCTTATCAACAGGGTGCAGCCCCGCCTCGACCAATACTTCACCCGCTTCGGTGACGGCAAGGTATTCTATCGAGCGAAGATTAATCATCCCGTCCAAATCTAGCGTCAAGGCACCAGTATCACCAAGCCAAAGTCGTGAGCTAATACTGGGTAAATACACGCTTTTAACCTCATCAAGTTGTCTATCAATCTGCTTTAAATTGATATTAAGCTCAATATATAAGAACACGCCCGAGGTGATAATTGTCACTAAAACACTGATCATAAAGACCGCCAAAACCAAGCGCCGGGCTAGCGGGCCCGCCCATTTAGAAGAGAAGTGTTTCATCGCAAACAATCAACCTCAGAAAATCAGATGTTATGATTATCTTATTGCTGTCCATGCCCTGCTTCCAGCATTGATCTATCGCCGTTCAGAAACAGCGCGTGCTGATCAACAATTTTTTGAAAAGAGCCGTCTCGCTTCATATCTTCCAAGGCACGAGTCAAACGAGACACGAGCACTTCATGTTTAGGGTGTAGATAGACATAGGCGGGGACTCTCTCGAGAGGCAGAGTGTTTATTATCACCCCCTTAATATTATTTTTATTTAAATGGTAACGCCCTATATCTATCATGAAAATCGCATAGTCGATTCTTTTTTGAAGAAGCATGGAAAACAGCTGAGTTTCATTTTTAACTCGAGTCACGCGGGCATTTTTCGGCACCTTATTTTCAATGATTGCCATACCAATAATAATCCCCAGCGATTTTCCAGCCAATGACTCCCAAGCATTTTCCAAGTCTATAGGTTCACGGGAAAACACCACGAACTCGCCTTCAATAAGTGGCACCGGCACTCGCAACAACGTCGGAAAATCGGCCTCAATGGCGGACGACCTTAAAAGCTCTCCGTCGGCAAGCCCCGATGCCGACATTTGCAGGCTTCTTTGCGTCGGCACTGTCAACACCTTCAGCTCGTAACCCACGCGTCGAAGTGCCTCGCCAAGCACATCATCCACAAAGCCGGTCTGCTCCCGCGAATGATAAAAGCCCGCGACCATGTCACCGGTCACCAAGGTTAATACGGGCTGCGCCAACGCTTGGCTAGCCCAGTAACCGCTCATCAAGCAGAGTAAATAGACCCGGCACCGGAATAACCTCGAAAAAAAATCTTTTACCTCCATGACCCCTGCTCTTTAGACCGCATTCACTAATGGGCACTGTGGATTATAGGCCGCTCATTCAAGGGTAGTCATTGTCGAGCACCTCCGCTATTCGCCACACAAAAAAAGGGGTGTGTTTTTCAACACACCCCTCAATTTTACGTTCTGCCACTAGCTTTAACGCATAACTAGCGATCACGCCACTTCAAATAAACCTGCAGCGCCCATACCACCACCGACACACATGGTGATGACGACATATTTCTCGCCGCGACGCTTAGCTTCACGCAGAGCGTGACCGACCATGCGCGCACCACTCATACCGTAGGGGTGGCCAATGGAAATGGCACCACCGTTGATGTTGAGCTTTTCGTTGGGAATACCGAGCTGGTCGCGACAGTAAATTACCTGTACGGCGAAGGCTTCGTTCAATTCCCAAACGCCGATGTCGTCCATTTTCAGGCCGTTGGCTTTCAGTAGCTTGGGAATGGCGAAGACGGGACCGATGCCCATTTCCTCGGGGCCACAACCGGCAACGGCCATACCACGATAAATACCCAGGGGCTCGAGGCCACGCTGCTCGGCAGCTTTTGCCTCCATCAATACACAGGCCGCAGCGCCGTCGGACAACTGACTGGCGTTACCGGCGGTGATGCTACCGCCCTCGATGACCGGGCCGAGTGATGCCAGGCCTTCGGCGTTGGTGCTGGGGCGGTTGCCCTCATCGAGCTTCAGGGTTTTCTCAACACTGGAGACTTCTTTGGTGGCTTTGTCCATGACCTGCATAGAGGCGGTGACTTCAACGATCTCATCGGCGAAAAGACCGGCTTCCTGAGCCGCTGCCGTGCGCTGCTGAGACTGCAGTGAATACTCATCCTGAGCTTCACGGCTGATATTGTAGCGCTTGGCGACAATCTCAGCGGTTTCCAGCATGGGAATGTAAATATCTTTCTGCATCGCGACCAGAGCTTCGTCGCGATTGCGGAAGCTGTTGGCGTGTTCGTTCTGCACCAGGCTGATGTGCTCGATACCGCCACCGACGACAGTGGTCATGCCGTCACACATAATCTGCTTGGCAGCCGTGGCGATGGACATTAAACCCGAAGAACATTGGCGCTCGATGCTCATGCCGCTCACTGTATCGGGCAGGCCCGCACGCAAGCCGGCCAGACGCCCGATGTTGTAACCGGTCGTACCCTGCTGCAGTGCACAACCCATGATCACATCATCGATCTCGGCGGGATCGACACCGGCACGAGCGATGGCTTCACGTATGGGGATGGCTCCCAGAGTGGGTCCATCGGTGTCATTAAAGATCCCACGATAGGCTTTACCGATGGGGGTACGGGCACTTGAAACAATGACTGCTTCTCTCATTTTTCTAAACTCCTGTTGGGGTTAACGCAGGCCAATAATGGCCCCCGCCTATTTTACGTTGCTTTACTTTTCTTAAGAAACTTCTGGGTTTGTTGACCGGCGTTGGTCAGCACACGCTGCTCGGCTTCGGCCTCGACATCGGCCCAGGCGGCGCGAATATTTTCCGGCGTACGCTCCTCGGGTGACAGGTAAATACCGTCGGTTTCATAAATGCGCGTGGTGGCGTAACCGCCGGCACCAGCGGCGAGAATGGTGCGCGTTGGTGCGTCATCATCGCACAGTGTCAGCAAGCCTGTGGTTACCGCTTCGGGTGGCATTAACTCTTCGGCGCTGTCGTCGGAGAATATATCTGCCGTCATGCGCGTATAGGCCGAGGGCGCCAGGGCATTGATGTGAATACCGTATTTGTGGCCTTCCAGCACCAGGGTGTTCATCAGGCCAACAACGGCCATTTTTGCGGCACCGTAACTGGACTGCCCAAAGTTACCGTAGAGGCCACTGGCAGAGGTGGTCATCACAATGCGGCCGTACTCCTGCTCGCGCATGGTGTCCCACACGGCTTTTGAGCAATTCACCGAACCCATTAAATGCACTTCAACCACCGCGCGGAAGTTGTCGAGGTCGGCCTTGGCAAAACTTTTATCGCGCAGAATCCCGGCGTTGTTAATCAGAATATCGACCCGGCCCCACTCGGCTTTCGTCTGGGCGACCATGGCTGCAACTTCGTCGTAGTTGGCGACGTTGGCACCGTTGGCAATGGCTTCGCCACCAGCGGCTTTAATTTCAGCCACCACTTGCTCGGCCAGCGTCGCCGAACCCGCTGAGGAGCCATCAACTGAACCACCGAGGTCGTTGACCACTACTTTACAGCCGCGCGCCGCCAGTGCCAGTGCGTGAGATTTACCCAGTCCATTGCCGGCACCGGTAACGATGGCGACACGATCATCAAAACGAATTGTCATTTTCTTCTCCAGAAATTATTTTTTAAAGGTGGCAAATTTACCCAAAAAAACTAGCCGGCAAAAACCATATTCAACCATTCGGCTTTTAATGCGGGCTTCTCCACGCCTTCAATTTCAACGGTAATGTCCAGTTTAAAAAGGTATTGACCGGGCTTTTTCTCGGTGGCTTCCAGCAAGACGGCATTGGCGCGCACACGGCTGCCGACTTTAACGGGAGTTAAAAAGCGCACCTTATCAAAACCATAGTTCACGCCCATGGTGCGATTGGGTACGTTGACACCCACACCCTTTTGCAGAAAGTGGGCCAGCATCGACAGGGTTAAAAAACCGTGGGCGATGGTGCCGCCAAAGGGGCTATCGGCGGCTTTAACCGGATCGACATGAATAAACTGATGATCGAGGGTGACATCGGCAAAGTCATTGACCTGCTTTTGAGTAATTTCAAACCAGTCGGAGGTGCCGCAATCGGCGCCGATGTGGGACTGTAGCTCACTGGTATTAATTTTAATGGTCATCTTTGTTTTCCTTTAAATTGTCGTTAAAAAATATTTTTACAACGGTAATCAATAGCTCTGCAAGCTGGCAAAGCGCTGTACGTGATAGCGTCTATCGCCAAACTGCTGCTCGGCAACCCGGGCGCGCTTCATGAAAAAGCCGATGTCCAGCTCGTCGGTCATGCCAATACCACCGTGTAATTGCACGCCTTCATTGGTCACCAGCGTCACCACTTCACTGACTTTGGCTTTGCAGACGCTGGCCAGCAAGCTCAGCTTGGCAGCGTTTTCATCGAGCGCCTGCAGGGCTTTGATCACCACCGACTTGGCCAGTTCGATTTCGCTAAACATGTGGGCAGCGCGATGCTGCAAGCCCTGATAGGAACCGATTAAAGCCCCGTACTGGCTGCGCTCTTTCATGTATTGCACGGTGCGCTCAAACACCTCTTGCGACATACCCAAAAGCTCTGCCGATAGGTGCACGTTGGCGACAGCGGCGAGATAAGTAATCAGACTTGCTCCGCCATCTTTTTCGCCTAACAGGGCATCCGCTCCCAGCTCAACATTGCTCAAACGAACCATCGAGCTATTGCGACTGTCGGCCAAATACACTCGTTCAATTTCTACGCCCGGCGTTGCGCTGTCAATAATAAACAAGCTGATGCCTTGCTCGTCACCAGCATCCCCCGAGGTCCGCGCGCTAACAATCAGCTTGTCGGCAATATGGCCATCGCAAACAAATTGCTTTTCACCATTCAGTACGTAGCCCTCACCACTGGCCATGGCGCTAGTTTTAACCAGCGATGGGTGGTATTTTGGGCCTTCGTCCAGTGCCACGGCGAGTAATAATGAGCCATCGACAAGGGCGGGTAGTAGGGCTTTTTTCTGCGCCTCAGTGCCTGCACTATTAATGGCCGAGGCCGCCAATACCGCCGTCGACAGCAGGGGCGACGCGGTCAGGGTACGGCCATTTTCTTCCATCACCTGACCCATGCCGACATGGCCAAATTCGAGACCGCCGTGAGCCTCGGGCACTAAAATACCCGACCAGCCCAGCTCCACCATTTGCTGCCAGGTGGCTTTGTCATAACCCAGCTCGCTGCGTTCATCGCGCAGTTGACGCAGTTGCGCCACCGGGGCGTGCTCGCTCAAAAAGCCCTGGGCGGACTCTTTGAGCATGTTTTGTTCTTCATTCAGTACTAATGCCATTTGCCCTACCCCTTTTGACCCAAGCCGAGAATACGCTTGCTGATAATATTGAGCTGAATTTCGGAAGTACCGCCCTCGATGGAATTGCCCTTGGTACGCAACCATTGACTGGCCAGTAAACCATTATCAAAGGCCTCCCCCTCCCAGGCCAAACCCGCCTGGCCGTGAATGTCAGTGAGCAATTCAAAGCGCTGTTTGTTCAGCTCGGTACCGGCATATTTGAGCATTGACGAGGTAGCGCCAGTGCCGGTGCCGGCCTTGGTTTCATCGTCGATACGCTCCTGGGTTAATTCAAAGGCGAGGATGTCGATTTCCCATTGGGCAATTTCGGTACGCAAAGCGGTGTCGCCCAGCTGACCATTTTCCAAACCACCGGCCACATCAATGGCGTGCTGGTGCAGGCTTTTCTCACTGGCGGCGGTGTGGCCCATATTGCCGATCATCGCCCGCTCGTGGGTGAGCAGGTAGGAAGCCAGCTCCCAGCCCTGATTGATATTGCCCACCAGCTGGTCTTTTTCGACCCGCACATTGTCGAGGAAGGTTTCGCAAAACGGCGAGTTACCCGATATCAGTTTAATCGGGCTAGTGCTAACGCCCGGCGTGGTCATATCAAATAGCACCAAACTGATACCCGCATGCTTCACCGCATCGGGATCGGTGCGCACCAGGCAGAACATCCAGTCGGCGCGCTCGGCGTAGGAGGTCCACACCTTTTGGCCATTGACCAGAAAGTGATCGTCCTTGTCTTCACAACGGGTCTGCAGGCCCGCTAGGTCGGAGCCAAAATTGGGCTCGCTATAACCCTGACACCACCAGATCTTACCCTTCACAATATTGGGAATATGCTGGCGCTTCAGCTCTTCGGAACCGTACTGTAAAAGCGCCGGACCTATCATCGACAAACCCATGCTAAACAGCGGGGGCCGCGCGTCGATGCGGTACATTTCTTCGCGGAGGATTTTCGTCTCTTCTTTATTGAGACCGCCACCGCCGTATTCTGCCGGCCAGTCGGGCGCCGTCCACCCCCTCGCGGCCATCACATCCAACCAGTTTTTTTGGTCTGCGCTGACAAAGCGCCACTGGGTGCCGCCCCAGCATTTATCTTCAAACTCCATCACCGGCAGACGCTGAGACGCGGGGCAATTGGCGTCGAGCCATTCCCGAGTTTGCGCTCTGAATTGATCCAAATCCGACATTGTTAACCTCTTATTTTTTTGAATAGCTGGCGGTGTAGGAACCCAGTAACGCCGGACTAGGGCGTGTATTCCTACGCGGGCTGACCTCTATCTTAAAACCATCAAGACGCGACTAAACGAGGTAAGCCACAACAACGGTTTACTATAGAGTAAGGGGCATAGCCGGTAAACTGCCGTCATTGACCGCCAGGTATTACTCGCGCTCACTGACGGCAACACCAAGATGACTCATCGGCAAGCCCGAACTAGTGGTTTTCCAGACGATTAAAATCGAGTATTCCCGATCTCAGTGGATAGCGCTCGCGGTAGGCCCGGTGAAAAATGTCACTGGTGGCCCAGAACCGAGTATCGGTACGCCGCACACCGTAATCATCGAGTAAGCTTGCGTAGTCGCGGGCTGTTTCCAGTTTTTCAACGGCCTCAACAAAGCCCGCCAATGCAGTGCTACTTACTTGTAAAAACACATTGGGGTAGGCCCCGATAAAACCGGGAATCACCGCTAAGGTATCGTCCGCTGGACGGCGATTGGCCTGCTCGTGGAACATTGAGGTCATGCTGGAATACGCACGATTGGCTATCAAGCTGATATATTCATCCCCTTTCGGGTCGGTGATTCGCAACAGGGCCAATTCCGGCAGCAAGGCCGCCGACTTACCTTTGACCACCTGCAAGCGCGCTAGGTGCTGACGCAAAGACGCCGCTGTAATGACCTGCAATTGATGTTGGCTGGGCAGGACTTTTTCCAAGCGCTGGTTTAAGAGATCGAATAACTCCTGTTTCTCGTCATTACTTTGATAGGGAATGTCCGGCAAAGATTTTTTCTCAAAGGCCGGCAGCGTCAAATAGGCATTAATGTCGTCCTCGCTGACGCCCTGATACCAGAGGTTTCGCTCCCTTCTGCGGGCAGATTCTGGCAACAATTGCAAAAAAGTGGCCTCAGCCTCCATTCGTAAAAAATCCATATACAGACGCGTCAGCAATTGATGCCCCGCGTTGCCAAACACATCGTAACCCGCCACCAATAAATAGTGGATGCGTTCCAGCGAGCCATAGCCTAGCAACCAGGCGGTTTTCGGCGCCTGACCCAGCAAGCCCTTTTCAACACTGGCACTGTCGAAATGACGGAATACCGTCAGAGCCGCGTTATCATTCACGCCATCACCATCCCAAATTAACTTCAGGCTCATCGCATCCACCGGCAAGCGAGCTGCTAAATAAGCATCTTGGTCTGCCATTAATTCCTGCTGCTGGTTTTTATAGGCTTGCCAGTGCGTCAGAGGCCGATAGATATCGACCAGACCCGCAGGTAGCTCCAGGCTGTTGTCGCGCTGGGTCATGAAATCTTCAAATATTTCCAGGCGCTGTGGATCGGGGTTGGTAAAAAACACCCAAAAATTATCCTGAATCACATTCAGTGCGACCTGGCCACGACACACCGAGCCCTTAATAAAGGCCATGATGGTGAACTGCGCCTCGTCGAGTAAAAACTGATAACGCGAGTGAACGGGCAGGGCATCAAAGGTAATAAAGGGATTGGATGCCAACGCCGGTACATAGGATGGCAATTGCGCCACCTTATAGGGAACATCGACAAATAGAGCCTGCCAGCGCTGCATACGCTGCTCGTCCAAGCGGTAGGGCATATGTGTTTTTGCCACTATCGCACTCAACAGCGGCTGTATGCGATAGTAAACACGCTCCTGCCCAGGGTCATCGTAGGGGCGCCGCGTGGCGATCAGTTCTATCGGTTCACCGGGGGGTGTCGTGGAGCGCACCAGAGTGAAAAACTTGCGCTGATCCAGCTCCGGGAAAAACAAATGGGCAAAATACAAATGCTCAAAGAGGTAGCGACTGCTCAACTGCTGTTTTAAAGAATCGCCATTAAAAAACCTCTCCCAGCGTTGAATTTGGGCAACATACTCCGGTAGTAAGGGCGGCCGAGGCGTGTAGACAGCGCCCTGCTCAAGCCATTGCTTCAACACCTGTTGTTCTTTATCCGGCAAGCCGGGCAGCCCATAGGGCATACCCCATAGCGGGTGCTTGCGGGCAAATTGACTAAAATTTTCAGCCTTTGCGCAGGACTGCTCGCGAGACAACGAGAGATCGAAGCTATCTGCCAATTGCTTCGCATCGGGCAAGGGGTTTTCTTCTTTGAGGGCCAGCATGCGATACATGACACTGGCCTGGCGGTTTGCCGCCACAGTATCGGCCCGCTCGTTGAGTACCGCATGAAAACCCTTCTCGCGCCATTCGCTGGCGGAGTGAGCGTCTTCAAAAAGACGACTGGTCGGCGCCGCTTTCAGTCGCGTCGAATGATAGACCTCGACGGTTGATGCACCGCGTTCAATGCCCTCAATGGAACTCAGTTTTAGCTGGCAGGAGGCATCGTAGCAGCCATGGCAGACCACACAACGTCGCTCCAGAATGGGTTTAACCTCACGCCAATAATCGACAGCACCCGCCGGTAATACCTCGACAACGCGCTCTTTCACCGCCGCCTTGCCGTAGCGATTTTCAAACTGCAGCGTACCAAGGGCGGTACAACCACTGAGCAATAAAATAATAACCAGCCAGTATTTTTTTCTTAGCCCCACCATGCATGCACCCTCAACAGCCCCGATCCAACAGCGGCGGCCAGTATATTGGCCTCATTATAAAAACACCCACTGCAACGGCCCTCAATACCGTCGAAATAAGCCTAAAACGGGGTTTATTCAAAAAGTAGAACTCGAAATGGATATAGATCGTATTTTGCTCTAACCCAGGGTGCTTTTATTAACTAAATATTATTACAGGCCATATTAAATTCTGTCGATATATTAATTAGACACTACCGATAAGCGTCGACCAGGATCACGGCACCAAACCTGCATACTATTTATGTATGCACTTAACATGGAAACAACGTCAGTTTTTTGGCAGCAGACAATGTAAAGCTCGCCGGACTGACACACTGAGATCGATAGAGGCAGCATGAACCACTTCGCTAGCGACAACATCAGATTGATCATCGCCCATACTCTGACCGCCTTGGGCAACTATTCCGCAGCGGCAGAAAACCTGCTGATTGTCACCATCAGCCTGCAGGAGAAACATTTTTCTGACAACTCAGGCGGCTTAGGGCTGTACCTAATCGACAGCGCAACCCACTTAAATATCTGGGATAACTACCTCGCCTTTGATCCCGACCGGGCTAGCACGGTTCGTGGTCTGGCCTCCCAGCAGGCCTTTTTGCAAGACCCTCACCTCGAATTACTCACCAACCTAGCCTACGCCACCGCCATCGCCTGGAGCATCTATCAACGCAATGATGTCAGCCTGCCCCCGGCTGAAGACTTACCCGGCCTCACCGCCTGCTGGGCGCAATACTTTGCCGATAAGGGTCAACTCGAACACGCCCAGGCAGCAGCCCTCACTTCATCGGCCAATATTATTGCCCTGCGCCCACGCGCCGAAGAGGAGCGACTACAGGCCTGAAACCCTTCTCAGCCACGACACCTGTCGAGGCTATGACACCACCTCAACCCGATCAACCTTTTGAAAGCCTCGCGGCAATTTATTGCCACGTCGGCCACGCTCACCAATGTAGTGCTGTAAATCGGCAAACTTCACATTGTGGTGGCGTTTACCCGAGTAAATCACCAGGCTCTGTCCCTCTGACACCACGGCCACCGTGAGCATATATTCCTCGCGGGCCTGCAGGCGTGAGGTGGGAATATTAATCATTCGATTGCCCTTGCCTCGCGTCAATTCAGGTAGCTCCGCCAGAGGAAAGACCAACATACGACCCTCATTGCTAATCGCCACCACCCGTCCGCCAGCAATATTGACATCGACGATGGGCGGCAATATTTGCCCACCCTTGGGGATGCTGATCAGCGCCTTACCCGCGCGGTTTTTGCTGTACAGATCGGCCAGCTTGGCGACGAAACCATAGCCTGCGTCGGTGGCCAGCAAGATTTTTTGCTGATCGTCGCCCATTAACAGGCCACAAAAAGTAGCCCCGGATGGTGCATTCAAACGTCCGGTGGCCGGCTCGCCCTGGCCCCGCGCCGAGGGCAGAGTATGAGCCGCCAGCGCATAGCTGCGCCCGGTGGAGTCCAGCAATATCACCTGCTGATTACTGCGCCCCTGCACTGCGGCGAAAAAACCATCACCGGCTTTATAATTCAAGGCAGCGCCGTCCACCTCGTGGCCCTTGGCGGCGCGAATCCAGCCCTTTTCCGAGAGCACAACGGTGATCGGGTCGGCACTGAGTAAATCCGCCTCATTAAAGGCTTGAGCCTCGTCACGCTGTACCAGGGTCGAGCGACGCTCGTCACCAAACTCTTCCCCAATCGCTTGCAGCTCTTTGCGCACTAGGGTTTTAAGCCGCCGCTCTGAGCCCAGCACCTTCTCTAAGGCATCGCGTTCGCGACTCAGCTCATCCTGCTCGGCACGGATTTTAAATTCTTCCAGTTTTGCTAATTGCCGCAGTCGCAAATTGAGAATCGCTTCGGCTTGAATATCCGTAAGCTCGTAGCGCACCATCAACTCGTGTTTCGGGTCATCCTCGTGGCGAATAATGGCGATCACTTCGTCAATATTGAGAAAGGCCGCCAGTAGACCATCGAGAATATGCAGCCGGGCGAGTACCTTCTCAAGACGATATTCGAGGCGGCGGCGCACGGTGGCGATGCGAAACGTCAACCATTCACCAAGAATGACATTCAGCGGCTTCACACTGGGCAGGCCGTTCATGCCGATCATGTTCAAATTGACCCGGTAATTGCGCTGTAAATCGGTGGTGGCAAACAGATGGTTCATCAAGGCCTCAAGATCGACCCGGTTGGAGCGCGGCACAATCACCAGCCGCGTCGGGCTTTCGTAGTCCGATTCATCCCGCAAATCGGCCACCATCGGTAATTTCTTGGCCTGCATTTGCGCGGCGATTTGCTCGAGAATTTTTGCCGGCGAGGCCTGATGGGGCAAGGCAGTAATCACGATATCGCCATCTTCACGCTGCCAGACACCACGCATACGCACCGAGCCACGGCCGCTTTTATAGACCGCCAATAACTCATCGGGCGAAGAAATAATCTCCGCCTCGGTGGGGTAATCGGGGCCGGGCACATGGGCGAACAGGTCTTCCACCGTCGCCTTGGGGTGCGCGAGCAGGTGTACCGTGGCACTGATGATTTCCCGCAAATTATGCGGCGGAATATCCGTGGCCATACCGACGGCGATGCCGGTGGTGCCATTCAAAAGTACGTGGGGCACCTGGGCGGGCAGTACCTGGGGTTCCTCTAGCGAGCCATCGAAGTTGGGCTGCCACTCGACCGTACCCTGAGCCAGTTCACCCAATAATAAATCGGCAAACTGGGCGAGACGAGATTCCGTATAGCGCATCGCGGCGAAGGATTTAGGGTCATCGGGCGAACCCCAGTTGCCCTGCCCATCGACCAAGGGATAGCGATAGGAAAAGGGCTGGGCCATTAGCACCATAGCCTCGTACGAGGCACTGTCACCGTGGGGGTGAAATTTACCGATCACGTCTCCCACCGTGCGCGCCGATTTTTTATGTTTTGAAGTAGAGCGCAAGCCCAGCTCGCTCATGGCGTAAATAATGCGCCGCTGCACGGGCTTGAGGCCATCGCTGATATGGGGCAGCGCGCGGTCGAGAATCACGTACATGGAGTAATCGAGATAGGCTTTTTCGGCGTATTCGCTGACCGGACGGCTTTCCGCCGTATCGAGGCTAATGATTGAATCTGTCATAACAAGAGTCTTTCACGAAATGAATTAAATGGCATTAACGGTTAAGGCTTAAACCGGTTCGGCAAGATCGCCTTTTTCTTCCAGCCAGGCCTTGCGGTCGGAGGCACGCTTTTTGGCCAGCAACATATCGAAGAGCTCACGGGTGTTATCACCTTCTTCGATGGTCAAACGCACCAAGCGGCGAGTGTCGGGGTTCATGGTCGTTTCACGCAGTTGAATGGGGTTCATCTCACCCAGGCCCTTAAAGCGTGTCACCTGTATCTTGCCTTTCAATTTCTCCGCCTCAATGCGGTCGAGCACACCCTGCTTTTCCTGCTCGTCGAGGGCGTAAAATACGGCTTTGCCGACATCGATACGAAACAGTGGCGGCATTGCCACATAGACATGGCCCGCCGCAACCAAGGGCCGAAAGTGGCGTACAAACAGGGCGCAGATCAATGTCGCAATGTGGGCACCATCGGAATCCGCATCGGCGAGAATGCACACCTTGTGATAGCGCAGGGCACTGAGGTCGTTGCTGTCGGGGTCGATACCGATGGCGACGGAGATATCGTGCACTTCCTGCGAGGCGAGAATCTGCTCGCTGTCGACCTCCCAGGTATTGAGGATTTTACCGCGCAGGGGCATGATCGCCTGAAACTCTCGGCTGCGGGCCTGCTTCGCCGAACCACCCGCCGAGTCACCCTCCACTAAAAACAGCTCCGAGCGCTCCGGTTCAGCGCTGGAACAATCCGCCAATTTACCGGGCAATGCCGGGCCGGAGGTGACTTTCTTGCGCGCCACTTTTTTACTCAGACGCATGCGCCGCTGGGCATTGGCAATGCACAACTCGGCCAGCTTTTCGGCTTCTTCGGTATGCTGGTTGAGCCATAAGCTAAAGGCGTCTTTTACCACCCCCGAAATAAACGCAGCGGCTTCGCGGGACGACAGGCGCTCCTTGGTCTGCCCTGAGAACTGGGGGTCGCGGAGTTTCGAGGAGAGCACAAAGCAGCATTTATCCCAGATGTCATCGGGGGCGAGCTTGACGCCACGCGGTAAGAGCTTGCGGAATTCACAAAACTCCCGTGTTGCCTCTAACAAACCCGTGCGAAAACCGTTGACGTGGGTACCGCCCTGAGCGGTGGGAATTAAATTGACATAACTTTCCTGGGTGATCTCGCCGCCCTCGGGCAACCACTGTACCGCCCAGTCGACCGCTGCGGCTGCAGCGCTTAGGCTGCCGGTAAAGGGTTCGGCGGGTAGCACCTCCCAGCCCTTGGTCGCCGTCAGCAAATAGTCAGACAAGCCCTCTTCATAGAGCCAAGTTTCACTTTCACCCGAGACCTCATCCTTAAACTGCACCTCGAGACCCGCGCACAATACGGCCTTGGCGCGCAGCACGTGCTTGAGCCGGGGCAGGGAATATTTAATGCTGTCGAAGTATTTGCCATCAGCTTTGAATTTTATCTCGGTGCCAGTATTACGCTTACCGCAAGTGTCGATGACTTCAAGCTCTGAGGCCTTATCGCCATTGGCAAAGCTCATGCGATAGACCTTGGCAGCGCGACGAATCGTCACCTGCAACTCCAGTGACAGGGCATTGACCACCGACACACCCACACCGTGAAGGCCACCGGAAAACTCGTAGCTGTCACCGGAAAACTTACCACCGGCATGGAGGGTGGAGAGAATCACCTCGACCCCCGGCAATCCCTGTTCGGGATGAATATCGACCGGCATACCCCGGCCATCATCACCCACCGTAATCGCGCCATCTTTGTGCAAAATAACGTAAATTTTACGGGCAAAGCCGGCCAGCGCCTCATCGACACTATTGTCGATCACCTCTTGAGCGAGGTGGTTGGGCCGCGTGGTGTCGGTGTACATGCCCGGGCGCTTGCGCACCGGGTCGAGGCCGGTCAAGACCTCGATGGAGTCTGCGTTGTAATCGCTCATATTAAGGCTTCAGCCGTGGTCACTGCTGGGGGCATTGTTTAACTCGTTGTGGTTAGTCGGAGAGAAAATCGATAATAGCGGGCAAGTGGCGTTCAAAGCCAATAAAGCCATGATCACCGCCGGATTCAACGACCAGCTGGCTGTCGCTATACTTGTCTACGGCGAGTCGATAGTCGAGTACCTCGTCGCCGGTTTGCAGCAGTACCAGCAAGTTTGTAGGCTCGATGACGGGCTCGACATCAAAGGCTTGCAGCTCGTCGAGGTGGGCCTGCTCAATGCGATGCACCTCACCGGTGTGATAGTTGGCCTGATCACCGAGTAAATATTCACGACCCAGCCAAGGGCGCACCGCCGGGTTAATCAAGACCCCTCGCGAATGATACTTGGCCGCCAGATAGGCCGCATAAAAACCTCCCATCGAACTGCCCGCAAAATAGATGGCGCCGGATAAGTCAGCTATCACGGTCTCCAGCTGCGCCATTGCGCGCGCGGGAAAGGGGCTTAAAAACGGACAAACAAAGGTTATATCGGGACGATTTTCAGCCAACCAGACACGCGTTTGCCGCGCCTTGTCGGAGTCCGGCGAACTATTGAAACCGTGGATGTAGAGGAGTGAAGCCGCCATCTGACTGCGCCGAGAGGAAAGGCGTGATTATAGCGATTGCACGGCAACAATAAATAGCGACGCTGACGCGTTAAGCCCGTCAGCTCAAGGGCAAACCGCTATTTCTCAGCAACGGCCACTAATAGCCGGCAAGGGCGTGGTCGACCCTATGCTCAATATCGGTGAGGTGGCGCACTCCGGTTTTAATCCGACCGTCGGGATGCAAGTCAATCCAACGATAACCCGGCATACCATCGCTCATCGCGAAGCCTTCACTTTCCGCCGCAAACTGAAAACAGGTCGATGGTGTTGTATAGACCGGACACCCCGCCCATTGCGCTGAGAACTCCTGGTGCACATGGCCGGTAAACAGGGCTTTGACATTGCCCGCTGCACGCACAATACCCTCAAAATCGTCGGCATTAGAGATGCGCTGTTTATCGAGCCAGTCACAGCCCACCGGCATAGGTGGGTGGTGCATAAAAATCACAAACGGCGACTCCGGCTCGGCACGCAGACTTTGCTCGAGAAAAGCCAGCTCTTCCGGCTCCAGCCTACCGCCCACCTGACCCGGCACTGCGGTATTGAGTGACAGCACCCGCCAATGACCCAATTCCAACAGCGGCCAGTAGGGCGAAGAGATGAAACCACTCTGCATGACCGCAAAGTCATCGTGATTACCGGGTAGCCAGGCATAGGGAATTTCAAAGAATCGAACCTGTTCGGAAAACAAGCGATAGGCGCTGTGCTTACCCTCGGCGGCCACGTCACCCGTCACCATCATCATATCGGCGTAATCACCGCGCGCTGATATATCGGCCAGTATTTTGCTAAAGCTATCGTAGGTACAAATACCCGCTAAACGGTGTTGCCGCGTTTCGCCAACATGCAGATCAGAAATCTGCACCAAGTGGCGCACTCCATGCGCAATCATTTAATTAACCTCAGCTGAAAAACAACGATCCCGCTCAACACAAGCCCGAGTAATGCGTACTGGATAAGACTGAGGAGGATTAAATAAAGTCAGAACTACGAGGCTCGACCCGAGCCCAAGAACAAAATTATTCGCAGGCTGTATCGAGCGTTGATAACGGCTCGCCCACGGCATAACCGTGTTGACGACAAAGCACCAGCCATTCTTCGAGAAAATTATTCCACTGACGCTTCTCATCAGGCTGAAACATGTTTGGATTGGGATAAGCATTGTTAGGGCGCACACCACGATTGCAGTCATAGGTAATGACTTCGGCTATTTGCGCATCATGATACAAGCGCAGGGTTAGCACCGGGGGTTTTAACCAGCGAACTGTGACTGGCTTATCAATCCTTTCCGACCGAGTGTCGGAGGTCTCGCTAGCGTCAGCTTGGCCCTGGGCAATCGACAATAAGGTGGTATAGGTGGTGCGTTCGAGCACACTGAATACCACCTCGACATCGCCGCCCGGCGACAGCCCAATGCGCCGTTGAGCGGCGCTGTGCACGTCGGGGAACAAGGCCATTAGACGAAAATAGTTGGCTTCACAACAAGCCATAAATGCTTTTAAATCCACTCGATAACGCAAACTTTCCCTCTTTATCTTCGGAACCGACGGCGGCCCTTACAATACGACTAACACCCACTACTCGGGGCGCCGTGCTGCGCCAGTAACTTAGCGCGGTTTAACTGTAGCCACTGTAGACAAATAATGCTCGCGGCATTATTACACTGCCCAGCTGCCAAGGCCTCTAGCGCCTCATCTTCACTCATCACATGCAGTAGGATATCTTCATTCTCGCAGGCTAGGCCAAAGTTGCCGCCCTTATCGCGCAGATCAACCAGCCCACAAAACAACTCAAGGCGCTCATTGGTTCCCCCTGGGCTCACCAGGTATTCACAGATCGGTAGCAATCTAACCTCGTCGATACCCGCCTCCTCTTCCAGCTCGCGAGTGGCCACATCCTCCGAACTCTCACCGGTTTCAACCATACCGGCAACCACTTCGAGTTGCCAGGGACCCTCCGCTAAGCCCATGGCTCCGACGCGAAACTGCTCGACCATGCCAACCCATTGCCGCTCGGGGTCGTAGAGCAGTACGCCAACCGCACGCCCGCGAACAAACAACTCGCGACTGAAGGGCTCGCTCCAGCCACCGGCAAACAAGCGATGGCGCAGCTGCAACTTTTCCATCGAGAAGAAGCCCTTGTAAACGAGCTCACGGGAAATTAGCTCAACATCACCATCGCCGAGCGATTTTACTTGCACCATTACTGCTCTCTCCTTTGACTGACGTGACTCACCCAGCCAATATTCCTGCATCAACAAAAACACATATATGAAAAGGTACGCGGTCGTTTCTATCTGCTAGACTACCGCGCTATCGATCGCAAATCTAATAAATCCCATAGGATAAGTTCATGCCAAAGCTGATTTCCAAAACACTGGGTGGCCTATTGCTAGCAGCAAGCTGTGCCGTACCGCTACAAGCCGAAACACTCGCTGAAATCTACCAACTAGCGGTGAGCAACGATGCCGAATTGCGAGCTGCACATGCCGCCTACAACGCCGGCAAGCAGTCTATCCCGCGCGCGCGCGCTGGCTTACTACCCACCCTCAGCGGCAGCATTGAGCTAACGGATGGCGACGGTGATACTAGCTCCTTTCGCACCCTGAACTTCCCCGGCCAGACATTCAACGCGGGTGCGGCGGGTCACAATGACGACGAGACTGAATTTTACTCGCTGTCCCTGACTCAGCCGCTGTTCGATCTGCCCGCCTGGTTCACCTTTCAACAAGGTTTTGACTTAGACCAGCAAGCCAGTGCAAATTTGGCGGCCGAGCAACAGTCTTTAATTGTCCGCGTTGCCGTTGCCTACACCGAGGTCTTACGCAGCAGTGAAGACCTTATCACTGCCAAAGCCGAACAGCGCGCCATCGGCCGTCAGCTCGAGCAAACCAAGGAGCGTTTTGAAGTCGGCCTCCTGCCGATCACCGATGTCCACGAAGCTCAAGCGGCTTTCGATGCCGCTCGCGTGAACACTCTGGAAGCCGAAGGCGCCCTCGACATCGCCTTCGAGGCACTCGAAGTCATGACCGGTCAGCCCCACACCGAACTGGCCGGGCTCGCAGCAGAATTCCCGATTGCACCCACCGAGCCCGCCGACCGTGAAGCCTGGGTGAAATTTGCCCAGGACAACAACTTCACCCTCAGCGCAGCCCGCTTGACGATGCAGGCCGCCGAAAAAAATGCCCGGGCCAAACGCGCCGAACACTTACCTCGGGTATCGGCCAAGCTGAGCTACTCCAACTATCATCAGGACGGTAGCTTTGCACCCAATGGCAAAAGTACTCAGCCCTTTTCAAGAGACGACGAACCCCTGGTCTTTTCCGTGCGTATGGATGCCCCCCTATACAGTGGCGGCCTGATCACGGCAGAGCGCAAGATTGCCCAGCAGGAATTCATCCACGCCCAAGAAACCCTATTGCACACCCAGCGCAGCACCACCCAGCAGGCCCGCTCTCAGCACTTAAAAGTCAAAACCAACAGCGCCCGAGTTGAAGCCAGAAGCCAGGGCATTGTCTCCGCGCGCAGTGCCCTTGAGGCCACCCAAGCCGGTTACGATGTCGGCACGCGCAATATCGTCGACCTGCTGATTTCGCAGCGCCTTCTGTACCGCGCCCAGCGCGACTACGCCAATGCCCGCTACGACTATATTTTGAGTATGCTCAATCTCAAAGAAGTGGCCGGCTTACTGAGCCCCGACGACATCAACAAACTCAATGCCTGGATGCGCCCCGACCAGGTGGTTGGGAAATCTGACTCGCGAGTAAAGCTGTAAGCCTATCCAACGCGCCGCGGTTGGCCTCGGTCACCGCGAGCGCTGCACTGGACATCTGCCGATAGCATTCCGCATCGGCCAATAAATTCACCACCTGCTCGGCCAATTCCCTGGCCGTTGCACACAGCGCCAAGCCCCCCGCCTCACTCAATAAACGCGCCACCTCGGTAAAATTAAACAGGTGAGGGCCGCTGAGCACCGGCACGCCCCAGGCGGCTGGTTCGATCAAATTATGGCCGCCAACAGCAACTAGGCTACCGCCAACAAAGGTAATGTCGCTGGCACCGCAGAAGCTCAACAATTCCCCCATGGTGTCACCCAGCACAATCTGCGTCTCAGCGGTAATGGCCCTCGCGCCATTCCCTTGCCTTTCGCTGCGCCGACGAAAGGTATAACCTGCCTCACTGCAATGCCCTGCCACTTCGTCAAAGCGCTCCGGGTGGCGCGGCACCAACACCAACAAGGTATCCGGGTGATGCGCTAAGACTCGACTAAAGGCATCGAGAATGACTTCATCCTCGCCACGGTGCGTGCTGGCAACCAGCCATACTGGCCGGCCATTAGCGCCCTGCCACTGCGTTTTGAGTGCTGCGGCTTGCTGGCGAAGCGACTCGTCCAGTTGCAGGTCAAACTTAATATTGCCGGTAACCGTAAGGGCTTCGCGAACGACCCCAAGCTGTAAAAAGCGCTCGCCGTCGGCCTTCGTCTGCGCGCCAACAACGGCCAACTGAGCCAGCATGGGGCGGGCCAGTTGAGCCACTTTCGCGTACCCGGCCGCCGACTTTGCCGACAGGCGAGCATTGGCGAGCACCACTGGGATCGACCGGCGATGACAGGCATGGATCAAATTGGGCCATAGCTCGGTTTCCATAATCACCAATATTGCGGGCTGCACTCGGTTCAGGAAGCGCGCAATGGCATCGGGCATATCGTAAGGGGCGTAGCAGTGTTCAACGCTGGCGCCAAACAGCTTGCCGACCTGGGCTGAGCCCGTGGGCGTCATCGTCGTCACCAGCACAGTGGCCTCGGGGTATTGTGTTTGCAAACGGCGAGCCAGGGGCGCGGCGGCAATGGTCTCACCCACCGACACCGAGTGCAGCCAAATGACCTGTCGAGAAGCGTCGAGCCTAGCGACGAAACCAAAACGCTCCCCCCAGCGCCGGCGATAGGCCGGCGCACGACGACCGCGCCATAACAGGCGCAGCAAAATCAGGGGTAAGCAAAGATAAATAAGCAGTGTATAAAGTAATCGAGCCAAGCGGTGCCTCCAGATTGGGGCAGCATACCGAGGCCCGTGGATAGCCGCAAAAGGTTTTGCACAAAGCGCTATAATCCCCGCAAGTGCAGCCCCCAGGAAGTAGACACCCCGATGCCAGCAAGCCCCGACACCGTTCATAGCGATGCACAACCCCGCGAAAAAATTGCCGCAGATATCACCATTATCGGCGGCGGTATTGCCGGCCTCTGGCTGCTACAGCGTCTCTGCACGCTCGGCTACAACGCCATTTTGTTGGAAAACACCGCCCTCGGCAGCGACCAGAGCGTCGCCAGCCAAGGTATGATTCACGGCGGCATCAAGTATACCCTCAGCGGCCTGTTGACCGGAGCCTCGCAAGCCATTGCCGACATGCCCGACTACTGGCGTAAATGCCTACAGGGCGAAGGTGAAGTGGACCTGCGTGGCTGCAAGCTGCTCAGCGAGCACTTTTATTTGTGGTCGAGCGCCAGTACCACCTCGCGCTTAAGTACCTTTTTCGCCAGTAAAGCGACCCGTGGTCGCGTCGACAAGGTCAGCGGCAAGCAGCTTCCGACACTGCTGCAGGTCCCGGAATTCAAGGGCTCGGTATATAAACTGGTCGATATGGTACTCGACGTGCCCTCTCTCGTGCGCCAGCTGGCCGCACCCCTACAGTCACGTATTTTCCAAATCGACTGGCAGAGCGCACAATTCCAGCGCCAGCCCGATGGCAATCACGCCATTGCCATCGACAACGACGCACAGAACCTGCTGCTGACAAGCTCGGCCATCGTCCTCACGGCCGGCCTGGGCAATGGCCCACTACTCCAGCAACTGGGTGCCTCCAGCCCGGCGATGCAAACCCGCCCCCTGCAACAGGTACTGGTTAAACACCGCCACCCCCACGGCTTCTATGGGCACTGCTTGGGTGGCGAAACCACGCCTCGGGTCACTATCTCCAGCCACGATTGTGGTGACGGCAGCCAGGTCTGGTACCTTGGCGGTTCACTGGCAGAAAAGGGCGCCAGCCAAAGTAGCGCTGAGTTAATTCGCTGCGCCCAGCAAGAAATGCGCGAATTACTGCCCTGGGTCGATCTGGGCGATGCCCAGTGGGCAACACTGCCGGTGGAGCGCGCCGAGCCTCGGCAAGGCAATTTCGCCCGCCCCGACCAAGCCTTCGCAGCCTGGGCCGGCAATTGCAAAAACGTCATTGCCGCCTGGCCCACCAAGCTCACCCTGGCACCCAATCTCGCCAGCCAAATTGTCGACCTGTTGACAAAAAAAGACATCGTGCCGCAATCTTCTTCACCTATAATTTTACCGCTAAAAGCACCCGCCATAGCAGTACCCCCCTGGCAACGACTGTTTGGAGACTCTTAATGCTACCCAGGCGCGCGCTCGGCAAAACCGGCATGGAGGTCAGTATTCTCGGCCTCGGCACTGTCAAACTGGGCAGGAATCAAGGTGTAAAATACCCTCAGAGCTTCAAAATACCCGATGACAAAGAGGCTAGCGCACTCATCGGCCTGGCCAAAGATAGCGGTATTAATCTGATCGACACCGCCCCCGCCTACGGCAACAGCGAACAGCGCCTCGGCAAACTACTGGCGGGCCAGCGCCAAGATTGGCTGATTTGCAGCAAGGTCGGCGAAGAGTTTAGCGACGGCCAATCCCACTACAACTTCTCCCCCGAGCATACCCGCAGCAGCGTTGAGCGCAGCCTGCGCCGACTCAACACCGACTTTCTCGATATCGTCCTTATTCACTCCGACGGCAACGACGAGGAGATACTGCAACAACACGGCACAATGGAGGCCCTAGCGGCGCTAAAAAAGGCCGGTAAGATTCGCGCCATCGGCATGTCGAGCAAGACCGTCAACGGCGGCCTGCTCGCCGCCGAACAGGGTGACGTAGTCATGATCACCTGGAATTTACACTACAACGACGAAATTGCGGTGGCCGATTACTGCCAGCAACACGGCAAGGGCGTGCTGATCAAGAAGGCTCTCGCCAGCGGCCACTCCACAGCGGATAAAAGCCCCGGTGAAGACAATAGCGACAACCCAATACGGCAATGTTTCAAGATGATTTTTGCCCACCCCGGCGTCAGTAGCGCCATTGTTGGCACAATTAATCCCCAGCACCTCCGCGCTAATATTAATGCGTTATAACGCACAATTCACCCTGCCCTGACTGGGCTATACTCCCCCTTCGGATCCCAATAAAAACAGGCGATAGGCGATGACAGAGAATAACGATGTAGGTCTACTAAAGCTGCTGCGCTTTCAAAATGAACAGCTCAAAACAGGGCTGGTCAATGTGCAGAGCAACCTGGCCGATTCCACCGATATCAATTATGAATCCCTCGTGGAATTCAATGAAATCGGCAAGGATTTTTCCGGCCTCCTCGGTGATTCCTCCGAACTGACCCAAAAAATGGCAACACTGACAGAGCTGCTTGCCAAGTCATCGGCACGCACCCAGATCATGGCCGAGCAAATTGAAAACATTAATCACTTACTGCAAAAGATTGTCGGCATTTCCTATCAGACCAACCTGCTGGGCCTCAATGCCACCATTGAAGCGGCGCGCGCGGGCGAGGCCGGCAAGGGTTTTGCCGTGGTCGCCGATGAGGTGAAGGCGCTGGCCCGCGAGAGTAAAAAGGCAGCCGACGAAATCACCCTAGCGATAGAGCAGATTAACGAAGAGTCACTGGTTTTCTCCAGCAGTATGGCGGAGTCGAGTCAGGGTTGTGACAGCATCAAAAAAGTGGTCGACCAATTGGATCTGCGCTTAAACGAAACCAGCCAGGCCAATACACGCTCGGTGGACAAAATATTGAACTCCAACGACAGAACCTTCACCTCCCTCGCTAAACTCGACCACATTATCTGGAAGGTGAATACCTACCTATCGGTTATCAAGGAAGACAAGCAAATGGAGTTTGTCGACCACAACAACTGTCGCCTCGGCAAGTGGTATACCCGTGGTGACGGCAAGAAGAACTTTTCAAAACTGCGCGCCTACCCCCGGCTCGACCACCCCCACGCCACTGTCCACAGCGCCACCAAGCGCATCTTCGATCTCGTAGACAGAGGCACTAGTGTCGAATCTGCCGTCGAGCTTGAAAAGGCGATACAAGAAATGGAGCGCGGCAGCGACAATGTCTTCGACGTGCTCGACAAAATGCTGAAGGAAAAAGGCTCCTAGACCCCGACAGCCGTACGTAACAACAGCGCAGATACGCCAACGGAAGGCGCCCTCTGCTACAGTAAAGACCCCGCTACAGCGCTGTTTACCCCCGCTCTATTCGCCCTGAATTTTTTCCACAATCGCCGTGGTGGAGCAATCATCGAGAAAATCCAGCGCCCGTACCTCACCGCCGTAGGCTTCGACAATCTCCCAACCCACCACCGCCTCTTTTTTATAGTCGCCGCCTTTCACCAAAATATCGGGGCGAATGAATTTCAGTAACCTTTCCGGGGTATCGTCGGTAAAGACCAGCACCCAGTCGACAGACTCAAGGCCCGCCAATACCGCCATACGCCGATCTTCTGAATTAATCGGACGGCCGTCACCCTTCAGGCGTCGCACCGATTCATCGGCATTCACCGCAACAATCAAACGCTCACCCAAACGCCGCGCCTGCTCAAGATAACCGACATGGCCGGCATGTAAAATATCAAAACAGCCATTGGTAAAGACGATGCGCTCACCGTGAGCGCGGGCATCGGCCAAATCGACCAGCAGCTGCTCCTCATTGACAACACCCCGCCCGTGGCCCTGCTCCAGCTGTAGCGCGCGCCGCAGCTCCGGGGCGCTGATCGTTGCCGTACCCAGTTTACCGACCACAATACTCGCCGCCAGATTGGCCAATACCACGGCCGCTGGCAACGTTTCCCCAGCACCCAAGCTCGCCGCTAGCACCGAGATCACCGTATCGCCCGCACCGGTGACATCGAACACCTCGCGCGCCCGCGCCGGCAAATGAAATTCGGGTACGCCCCGGCGCAACAGTGTCATACCGTGCTCGCCACGGGTCACCAATAGGGCCTCCAGCTGCAAGTCTTCGAGTAGAGCCAAGCCCTTGGCAACGATGGCACCCTCGCTGTCACAGGAACCAACGACGGCTTCAAATTCGCCCATGTTCGGGGTCATCAGTGTCGCGCCCCGGTAGCGACTAAAGTCACTGCCCTTGGGGTCAACAAGTACCGGAATACCGTGCTGTCGAGCCGCTTGAATCAGCTCAACGGGGTCTTGCAGACCACCCTTGCCGTAATCCGACAGCACCAGCACGCTGACATCGGCCAGTAGAGCCTCAACCTTACCGGCAATTTGATCCGTATCGGCTGTCGTAAACGCCTCTTCAAAATCGAGCCGCAGTAATTGCTGGTGGCGGCTTATCACCCGTAATTTAGTGATGGTCGGCTTATCGAAAGAGACTTGAAAGTCGGTGCGAATACCCGCCGAGCTAAAACGGGCCTCAAGCGCCTCGGCGGCGTCATCTGCACCCACCACCCCCACTAGAGAAGCCCCAGCACCTAGGGCGGCGATATTCAAAGCAACGTTGCCAGCACCGCCGACCCGATCTTCGAGTTGCTCTACCTTCACCACCGGTACCGGCGCTTCGGGCGAAATGCGCGAGGTCGGCCCCTGCCAATAACGATCGAGCATTAAATCGCCAACTACCAGTATTTGAGCGCTATTAAAGCGCGGTATATCTACCTTCAACTCTACTCTCCGGTTTGCGGCCCAGTGTTAACTCGGCATTTTCTTTAATTAGCCTAGGGGTTTCTTGAGCGGATCAAATCTAAGGGGCCAAAGGCCCTAGTCGCACTCGCCCGTGGACCGACGCCCAGTTGCCGAGCTGGCGACCGGCGCGGCCTGGGCCTGGGCCTGGGCCTGTAATTCTGCCAGTGCCCGCCAGACCTCGGCAGCACTGATAGTCAGCATGCACTGTGCCTGCTCACCACTATATTCCGCGGTATCACAGCGCTGTTTATAGCACGGGGTACAGGCGAAGCCACTGGCCCGTAAATGGCGTACCTTGGCCCCGGTCGCACCGATCAAATGGGGGTCTGTCGCTCCGTACAGCGTCACTGTCGGTACATCGAGGGCGGCGGCGACATGGGCGAGCCCGGTATCGACACAAACGGCACCCGCGCTAGCCACCAAGACACCGGCAAGCTGCCCCAAACTCAAGCGCGGCAACACTCTGCAATGCCCATAGCCCGCGGCAAGATGCTCGGCCTGCTCTCTCTCTAGAGGTGAGCCCCAGGGTAATACCACCCCGTGCCCCCGCTCACCGGCACGCTCAATAAGCTGGTGCCAGTGCTCATCCGACCAGCGCTTATTGGGCCAGCTAGCATTTTGTACAAACACCAGAAAAGGTTGCGCCGGGAGCGGCAAGGGCGACGAAGGCCAAGCCCGAGACGATAGTGAAAAATCGGGCGGCGTGCTTGGCAGGGGGTATTTTAAGGCGCTGGCCAGCAGCTGGCGCCAACGGTCGACAGCCAGTTGATCGCGAGAAATAGCATGGCGGTGGCGATACGCCAAGTGGGCGACCCACTCACTCACCGAGCGACTGTCCGGCCCATGTCGAGGACCTCTCGCCAAGCGGGTAACCAGGGCACTTTTCCAGTTGGTTTGCGCATCGATAACAACATCGTAGTCATTGCTGCGTAAATCTTTCACGAAGGCAGATAATTCTCCCCGCTGCCAAACTTGGCGTAGCTGTGCGCGCCAACGGCGATGAGCTGTGGTCAACGTGCGCCGCACCGCCGGATGCCATTCGGGGATTTCGGCAAAGGACTCATCGACAACCCAATCGAACTGAATATCGGGATAGGCTTTTTTAGCATCGCTCAGTGCCGGCAGGGCCTGTACTAAATCGCCCATCGATGTCAGCTTTACAAGGAGTACATTCATGGGCGTGAGCTTTGCTCACCAATTGGCAAGACAGACAGGGGGGATTCAAACATTGATCGGCGTTTATCCTGAGTCACGTTTTAAGCCGGAGCGCTGGAGCTCCGAGCAAAGGTTTTTTTAAGCTTGGCGCTAAGGCCGTGAAAAAACTGATGCTTACCTTTGGCGGCGTCGCCAACCAAGTAGTTCATCTGTATCGACAAACGTTTGCCAACCACCGGTTTGTGGCCGTGCCAGCAGTTATCCGTGACCTTAAACGCCATCAGGGTGCCGGCACTGGGGGGCACCTCTTCAACAAAATTCTCAATATCCTCACCATCGCGCAACACCCGCAAATGGCCGCCCTCGGCTTCCCAGCTTTCATTCAGATACAGCAGTACGGTCACCACCTTGGTCTTTGAGTCGGTATGGATACGACCGTCTTTTTCGCGCATCACCCCACGCACCGTGGTCAGAGTAGGAAAACCATCGAGGCTGAGACCAAATTTCTCGGCCACCACAGCGCGAAAATCATCGCCTTGTAAGGCCTTCAGCAGCGCTTGATAAGCCTCTCCGCCAGTCACCTCAGAGATGGGGATGCTGCCGGGGTGCTGAATCTCGGGGAAGTCTTGTAGCACTGCGGCCAGCGCTTCGCCCTGCACAAAACCGGGCACCACAAGATAGGGGTAGGGCTCTGTTCTAAGACGCTCGTGACGGAATAAATCTAACTCAAGCATGGGCACAAACTCTGAGCGACTGAAAGCGTGGCTATGCTACCACAGCCCGGCGAAACGCCCCACATCTGGCCGCCTGCCGCACTCAATTTTCCACCGGGAATGCCCTAATGGAAGCCACGGCCAGAGTACCCCCCCCCCGTAGCTGTAGCGTGAAAGCGCTAAGCCAAAGCACGCCATCAGCGCCATAGCCTGTATCGCGCTCAAACCATTGGGTATACTCATTAGCAAAATTGCGTGAAGGGATTCCCACGTGGCGGCAAAAACAACCACTCAAAGCACCTTGCCGGCAAGCTACAGGCTGGAACTTCAGACCCCACTGGTGCTGTTGATGACAACCAAGCATATGGGCAACTTGCTCGTTGCCCTGCATTGTATGCAGGAAATCGTTAAGGCCAGCGCAGGACAAAGCCTCGTCGTTATCGATGAACGCTACCGCGACATCATTGACGCTACCAGCGGTATCGGCAAGGTACTTTACTACCCGCGCCAACAGCTAAAAACCACCGGCCTCCGGGCCAAAGCCAAACTGCTGTATGACTTTTACCGCCAACTGCGCCAGCACCAGGCAAGGTTGTTACTCGACTTCGACGGCCAAGGCCAGGCCTCGACCATCACCCAGCTATCGGGAATCAACCAACGTATCGGGCCGATCGACGCACTGCGCAGCAAGGGCCTCTACAGTCTGCAGCTCGCCGATATTGAGCGCCCGCCCCATCGCTTTAACGACTACGCGCTGTACCTAACAACCTTCTTGGGACACAACCCCAGGCCTCAATACCCCCGCTTAGACACAAGCCCCGCCAACGACGACAACCTCGCCGCCATACTGCACGAGTATCAATTTGAGCACTGCATGCCCCTCGTCTGCATCCATGTCGGCGCCACAAAAGCCTATAAACAATGGCCCATCGAACACTATGCCGAGATCGCCGATTGGCTCGCAGAGCAGGGCCAGCAAGTTGTCTTTATTGGTGCCGGGGCGGCGGATACACAGCGAGTTAGCCGGGTGCAGGCTCTATGCCAGCGCCCACACGTTAACGTCTGCGAACAATTGAGTCTTCGCCTGCTGATCGCACTGTTCCAGCAATGCCGGTTTTTCTTGGGCAATGATAGCGGCCCCATGCACCTGGCCGCCGCCGCAGGTGCTCGTGTTTACGCTATTTTCGGCCCCACCCATGAAGACCGCTGGGGACCACTGGGCAATAAAGCCACGGTTATTAGAAATTCACAGGCCTGTGAGAGCAGCTGCTCGAAAAAGCTCTGCCCCGTCAATCATCGCTGCATGAATACACTCGACCCCGCACAAGTAAAAGCCGTGCTACAGCAACACCTCCTCTAGCGGCCTCGCAACGAGACTGCCAAGTAGCGCCAGCCTCCCTCACATCCAAAGCCCCGAACCTGTAACATCCTCTCACCGACCGATCCGAGAACTGATTTTATGGCCGCCATTCCAATGTTAGAGCGCCGCGGGCTAGCCATCTACAGCCTCAGCTGCGCGCTCAGCCTACTGCTGTTTTTCACCTATGGGGCCATAGAGGACACCCTCAACGACGACGGTATCAATTATATTTACGCTGCTCACGCGCTCTCGGAAGGCTTGCCCGAAGAGGCAAAAAGCTATCGCCCGGAAACGTTCTTCTACCGCCAAATCAGTCTCATCGCCTCCCTCAGCGGACTTGAACTCTACACCAGTGCCCAAGCCCTCAGTCTGTTTTGGCAAATATTGCTCGGCGCCGGCTTTATTGCCATCGTGCGCTGCTTTGACACCTCACTGCCTAGCCAGCTCATTGCTCTCGCCGTCTTCTTCAGCATCGCCAGCCTCAACCACCTGCGTCCCGACATTATTCGCGGCTTTAGCTTTTGGGCCCTGCAATTGTGGGCGGTCTGGGCGGGGCTGAACCTAATTAAATACCGAGCCTGGCGCTTTGCCTTGCTCTGGCTGAGCTTGAGTGCCATCGCAACACTCTACCGCGCCGAGGGCATGGCTTATCTTTTGCTGATACCTGCTTTCGCACTGATCAATGCGTCGTTCAGCGGCGGCTTCAGTGCCAAACAAGGATTAAAACTAGCCGGCCTCATCGTTATCACAACAGGGCTGATTTACCTCGTTTTTGGCCTCGAACGCCATGATGCGGCGCAAGGTACACCGCAGCTAATGCCGATGCAAAACGTATCCGTTGCCGATAAAGTGCAAAAAGAATTATCCGCTCTGAGCCTAGCTGCCGACCAATTTGAGCGATTAAAAGACAATATCGCCGCGCAAATGCCGAGTAAATGGGCCCAGCGCAGTGTCAATGACCTGCTGATTGGCGGCCTTATGTTTCACCTCTTGCTGGCCATTATCAATACCACCAATACACCCTTGTTAGCCCTCTCGCTCTATGGCGGCAATAGGCGGCGGCCCTTTCTCAGCGACCCCCGGCACAAACTACTGGCGAACTATATTCTGGTCGGTGTGATTGTCGGCCTGCTCAGCGTCTACAGTAAGTTCTTTATTAGCCCGCGCTATATTATGCTCACCGCCATTTTGCTCGCCATCCCCGCAACATTAATGCTGAGTAAAACCTACCAGGGTCTAGCAACGCCTCTGCAAGGCGCTTCACGCCTATGGAAATACCTCGTCGTCGCTCTGCCGGTGTTCACCTGTCTCTACCCACTCAGTCACCAGAACCACGACAAACGCTACATTCAAGACGCTGGCCACTGGGTTAAAAACCACCTAAATGACGCGCAAAAAATCTATTTCAACGACCAAAAAGTCGCCTTTTACAGTGCCGATTACACCAACAATAGCTTTAAAACGCCCTATACCAACCAACACAGTTTGCTGCGCGACGGTTATCAATATGCTGTATTGTACGAGCGAAACGCTAAGGGCGAGCACTCCCCACTGCGCCAGAGCCTAGGGGAACAGCGATTGAAAACCTTCCAGAACAATCGCGGTCGCTCGGTCAGTGTGTATAAACTGGCGGCATCAGCCCCCTAGCCTAACCCAGTCACATCACCACACAGCACCCATCTTCCCACCTTCAACCGCTACGGTAAGAAATAATGCCCAGCCAGTACCGTGACTTTACCTTCGAGAGCGCTGGGCGCTGGCGTTTTTATCGAAATACAGCACTACAAGTTACCGCCCCCCTAGCGCCATTAGCGTCTGAATCGCCAATCACTCACCTGCTAAGCGAGCGCCAGGAGATAGCCGCCTCACAACATTCCCGCGTCTGTAGAGCCATGCTTAGCAATGGTGGCGAGGCCCTAAGTGTCTATTTAAAGGGCATGGCGTTTAAATCCCCCCGCGATGCCATCAAGCAACAACTTGGTAAAAGTCGTGCGATGAAAGCCTTTGAAGCGGAGCAGTTACTGCAATCTCTCGGCTTTACCACCCCCACGACTCTACTCACGGGGTGGCGCCAGCGGTTCTTATTCAAGGATAATTTTTTTACCCTCAGCGTGGCGCTGAGCGACTACGCCGATCTCTACACCGCAGTGGCCCAACTCGAGAAACAGTCACACTTACAGAAGAGGGCTTTTATCGAGCAGTTTGCCGAGATTATTGCCCGCCTGCACAGGCAAAATATCGGCCACGGTGACCTGCGCGCGGGCAATGTGATGTGTCGATATAGCGAGGGCTGGCAATTTGCCTTTATCGACAACGAACGCACGCGACAATATGCCAAGCTGCCGGAGAGTATCCGCATTAAAAACCTCGTTCAGCTAAACCTACTGATCAGCCCGCTCATTGCCAAGGCCGATAGACAGCGCTTTTTCAACCGCTACTCGACACTGTGCTATGGGCAAAGCAATACAGAGCTGCTCGGAAAAGTCATCGACAAAACTCGCAAGCGGCTTAAAATAATGCTGCTTAAAAAGAAAATAGAGACCTCTGATTTATGGCTATAGCTGGCGAACAGAAAAAATACCGCGCCATCGTCAAACAGCAATTTAGCAATGTCGAGCTGTTTGAAAGTATCGATTCAACGCACTTCCACCCCCCCTATCGCATCAAAGGCATGATCTGCCGAAAAGCCTTTGGCGACACGACGGCGAACCTTGTCAGCGGTATTGGCTCGCACTTAGAAAACGGCGACATTATTAAAACAGACCGGGCGACCACAGTGGCCAAGGCGACGATCTCTGGCCGCGATGTGATTATCAAACGTTACAATAACCAGGGCTTTTTAAATTCACTAAAATACACCTTGGCCGGCTCTCGGGCGAAACGGGTATGGCGCGAAACCTACTTACTGCAACAACTGAATATTGCCACGCCGACGGCTCTGGGCTACTTTGATGTCTTCTACAGAGGAAGAGTCATGCACTCCTACCTGATCAATGAGTTTTGCCCAGGACCCAGCCTGCACGACCTTCTGCTCAAGGCGATTATTACTGTTGATGAGTGGCCGGCAATCTGCACTCAGGTCAACAACCTACTCAACAACCTCCATGCCAAGGGCATTACTCATGGCGACATTAAACACACAAACATTCTTTATGAATCAAAACAGCTGATACTGATCGACCTCGACTCACTGATCATCCATCGCTCAAAAAACCAATTAAGGCACAACATCGAAAAAGACCAAAAGGCCTATGCAAAAAAAATAAACAGCGACCCCAGTGAATATATTAAAAGAAAGAAAATAGCATTAAATATAAGCGAGTAGTTTATAAACCCGGCGCTTTATACCAGAGACTTGAAATAGGGTTCAAAACGCGAGGCGTACATCGTCTTCGCCGGCACGTCTTGTAACACCACAGCACCGGCAGCGATAACCGCGCCATCACCAATCACCACCCCGCCCAGCACCATTGCCCCGGCGCCGATCTCAACATGACTGCCAATCACCGGGTACTGACCTTTAACCTGCCCCAAGGTCACATTTTGGCGAATAATACAGTGCTCGCCAATGTCCACCTTGCCACCAATCACAACACCCACCGGGTGCCAAAACTCAGTGCTTTTTGGCAGGCGGTAGATCTTCATGTCGCAAGAGGTCAACAAACGCAGATCCCAACCGCGAGCAATCACCACCAATAGATCCCGCAAGAAATTTCTAAAACGTTTTATTTTATGTAGCAAAGGGCGCACTAACTTTCGGTAGACAGACATGTATCAACCCTCAAAGAATTATTGCGTAAAAGGTAATGCCGGCAGGCGCTTAAAATCCCGACGATAAAGCTGTACAGCCCGTTTTGTGACGCTATTAAGCAGCGCTTCATGACGAGTTAAAATCTCACGCAGGGGCATATCGAAATAAACTTGCAAGAAAAGGTAGGCATCTTTCTTTGTCAGGCCGATATCGAGGGATGAAAAATAAATACTGGCAATATCTTTCACCAACCAGCGGCGCGGCACTGTCGCTCGCATCTGTGCGCGATGCAAGTCGACTAGAAACAGCCGAGGATCATCCTTTTTATTATTTGGCCTAGAGGACAAGTCGAGCAAGAAATGGCAAATATACAAATCGCGATGATTAATGCCATCGCGATGAATCGTGCGCGCTATCGTCGCCACCTTGCGAATTAGCGCTCTGCGCTCACGGGGTGCTGGCGGCTTATTTGGCCACTGCTCCGCGTACTGGGCCAAACTCAAGGTATTACTTAATTCTTCCGTGACCAGAAAGGAAATCTTTTTAGCCGGGTTGTGCCCCTTACAGCCATAGGCAAGCGCATTTAGTGAATCGAGACCCAGTTTATGGATGCGATTAATCGCCAGCCATTCATTTGAGGCCCCTGTGACGGGCATTTTCAGTTGCAGGAAGTTTTTAATGATTTCACGCCAGCCGATGCCGGTGTGCAGTTTGCGATAATAGGTTTTATCCGCCAGTTGAAACTTCAGGGTCTGGCGACCCTCTTTATCGCGAACCACCTCGCCATCCACCGCCTGTAACAAGGCAAACACATCCTTGTCACGCCAAAGTTCCTGCAACTCACCGCGCAGTATTAACTCAGTCACTGGCCCACACTCTTTTCATCAACAAGCCTTTCCATAATATCGACCGCGACCTGGGGGCGACTGTAGACATCACTCTTTGCGGCAAAATCCTCGCCCTTCTGATGCCATTGCTCGCCCGATACGCTAAGGACCTGATGAATCGCCGCCACATAACTATCACTGTTAAACGGGCTGGCAATGACTGCACCCATTTCCCCGTCTCGCACATAGTGAGCATAACCGCAGACATCACTGGCAACCACCGGCAAACCGGCGATCATCGCTTCGAGTAGGGCATTGCCGGTATTTTCTTTGTAGGCCGGGTGTAACAGCAGGTCAGCCGCCTGCAATAAATTCGGGACATCATCGCGACCACCGAGAAAGCGCACGCGCTCCTGTAAACCGAGCTTTTCTGCCTGGCGCACAAACGGCTCGCGCTTGTCTTCGCCCACCACCAGCAATACGCCATCCAGCCCCTGCTGACACAGCGTCTGCAACGCGATAATACTGCGATCCAGACCTTTGGTTTTATAACCGGAGCCGAGGGCTAAAAAGCATGTCTGCTCACTGCCTAAGCCGAGCTGATCACGAGTTTTACTTCGAATTTCTTGCCAGTTATCCGGCGCCACACGATTCCTCGCAATACCCGGCGGCAAGGTATTAAAGCGATCTTCTGCGGTGCCATAACACTGCACAAAGCGCTCACGCTCGGGGCGAGAAACCTCAAGTATTTGTGTCTTTGAGGCAGCACCAAACACGGCTTTCTCTAGCGTCAAATAGGCTTTTGTTCTGGGCGCAAGGCGATAGAAAAAGCCCCGCTCATAGTGGGCTTTGTAGGCAAAGCAGGAATCGGCCGCGTAATACAGATCGAGCCCCGGCCACTTATTAAAGCCGACCAGCAAATCGTTAGCCTTTAATTTCGGGCGTAAATCGGCGGCAAAGTTTTGCATGCGCGCCGCGTTGTCCCAGCCCCGCGCAGGAATCACTTGTAGATCAATACCCATCGGGCAGTCACCCTGCCAGTCACTGCAATAAATGGTGACGCCATGGCCCCGTGCGATAGCTTCAAGTGCCATCGCCAGCATATTGCGCTGCAAACCACCAAAGGGGAAATATTTGTAGAGCGCGAAGGCTAACTGCAAAGAGGCTCGCTCCTTAGTCCCGCCCATCACGTCAGGCCCGTACGGGCGATTCAGCATCGACCAGCCTGTCCAGCGCCGCCAGAACCTGCTGCGGCTCAAGCTCGACCAAACACTTCACATCCCCACGGGGACACTCGCGCTGAAAACAGGGCCCGCAATCAACCGGCACCGATAAGACCTCAACACAGTCGCCCAGGGGCGGCGTAAAACCGGGGGAGGTAGAGCCATAGACGACGACCAGTGGCCGACCCAGCGCGGCACTAATGTGCATCAGGCCCGAATCGTTACTGACCACTGCAGTGGCCATGGAGAGTAAATCGATGGCTTCCGACAATTCAGTTTGCCCGGCGAGATTGCGAATAAACGCGGTATGCTCACCCCTTATTGATGTCGCGATACTATCGCCAACGGGGGCATCACTGTCAGACCCCATTAACCACACCTGCCAGCCACGATCGAGCATCGTTTGGGCAACCTGTTGATAATGCGCTTCGGGCCAGCGCTTGGCCGGGCCAAATTCGGCACCGGGGCACAGCGCCAATACCGGCCGACTGAGGTCGATAGCAAACTTATCGCGCAAGGCCGCCAGTGCCGCTGTATCCACTTCCAGGTGGGGGCGTGGTAGCTCAGCCGGCAGGGCCGTATTCTCGGGGTAAGCCAGGGCGATAAAGCGCTCTATCATCAAGGGGTAGCGCGCTTTATCGAGCAGGCGAATATCGTTGAGTAGGCCAAAGCGCATTTCACCGCGCCAACCAATGCGCAGAGGAATACCGGCAAAGGCGGGAATTAAGGCGGACTTTAAAGAGTTGGGCAGCACATACGCTTCATCGTAAGCCTGCTTGCGCAGCTGTTGAGCCAGCGCCCAGCGTTTTGAAAGTGCCAGCTCGCCATGGCCAACCGGCATAGCAATGGCCCCACTCACCTCGGGCATGCGCTCGAGCAGCGGACGGCTCCAGGCCGGCGCCAGCACGTCGATGTGGCAACCGGGGTTTTGCTGCTGAAGACTGGTAAATAGCGTTTGCGCCATCACCATATCGCCGACCCAGGAAGGGCCGACAATAAGGATTTTTTTACGGTTAATTAGCGCGTCTCTATCGAATACAACGGTTAAAAAAGCGGCGGCTAAGCGTCAATCGGCGATAGCCACTCGGGGTGCTCTTCGTTGCGACCGCGCACCGCGTCAAAATAAGCGGTTTGCAACTCGGCGGTAATCGGCCCACGGGTACCACTGCCAATCTCGCGATTATCCAGCTCACGAATCGGTAGTACCTCGGCGGCGGTGCCGGTAAAGAAGGCCTCGTCGGCAATATACACCTCGTCGCGGGTGATGCGTTTTTCACGCACCTCGTAACCGCGCTCCTGAGCCATTTGAATCACGCTGGCTCGGGTAATGCCATCGAGACAGGAGGTCAGTTCCGGCGTGTACAGAATGCCATCGCGGACGATGAAGAAATTCTCACCGCTGCCCTCGGCAACATAACCATCGACATCCAGCAACAGCGCTTCATCGTAGCCGTTCTCCAGCGCCTCGCGCAGCGCCATCATCGAATTCATGTAGTTGCCATTCGCCTTGGCTTTGCACATGGTGATATTGACGTGGTGACGCGTGAAAGAAGAGGTATGGATACGAATGCCCTGTTCAAGGGATTCGGGGCTCATGTACGAGGGCCATTCCCACGATGCAATAATAACGTGGGTCGACAAACCGTCGGCGCGCAGGCCCATCGCCTCCGAACCCAGAAATGCCATCGGGCGCAAATAGGCTTCGTCAAGATTATTGGCTTTCACTACGTCGAGCTGGGCCTGATTCAGCGTGTCTTCATCAAAGGGCAGTTTCATGCCGACAATTTTTGCCGAGTTATGCAGGCGTTTGGTGTGCTCTTTCATGCGAAAAATCGCCGTGCCTTGGTTCTCGGTTTTGTAGGCGCGCACGCCCTCAAACACGCCCATGCCATAGTGCAGGGTATGGGTCAGCACGTGCACTTTGGCATCGCGCCAGGGCACCATCTCACCATCAAACCAAATAAAACCATCACGATCTGCAAACGACATTGAACGACTCCTCTACGCTAAATCTTCACTATCAAATAACCGCGCCCAAATGGCGCCGACGGTTTGACGATGAGTATCAAATTCCCCAGTCTTCACCACACCCGGCAACTGCTGCAACTGCAAGCGGTGGCCAGCAGAGCGATAGGCAATATAGGCCTGGGTCAATTGCTCGCCTTCCCCCGTCGAGAAAAAGCCAGCGCCCACCAGAGCGGCCAGGATGCGGATGTTATCTTGCCAACGGGCCACGTCGGGGTCGGAATTGGACTGGGCTAAAACCGCGAATTGAACCATAAATTCAATGTCGACGATACCTCCCCCATCCTGTTTAAGATTGAATGCCCCCTCTGCCTGGGCACCGAGCCCCGAACCGAGGTGGTCAAACATTTTAGCGCGCATCGCGACGACCTCTTCGCGCAGCGTTTCGTGGTCGCGATCCTGCGCCAGTAACTGCCGGCGCAAGGCCTCAAATTGCTCGGCCAATGGATGATCACCGGCAATGGCTCGCGCCCGCACCAGGGCTTGCTGCTCCCAGGTCCAGGCACTTTCGCGCTGATATTTCTCAAAGGCACTTAAAGAGCAAACCAGCAAGCCGGAATTACCCGATGGCCGCAGGCGCATATCGGTTTCGTAAAGCACGCCGGAGGCCATGCGCGTACCGAGAATATGCAAGATGCGCTGCCCTAACCTAGCGAAGAAGGTTTCGTTATCGACACTGCGCTCGCCATCGGTATTTAAACCCTGGGTGGCATTGTGAATAAACACCATATCCAAATCCGAACCGTGGCCCAGCTCGATACCGCCCAGCTTGCCGTAGCCGACAATCAGCAGGCCGGGGGTTTGCCCATCGGCATTACAGGGCAAGCCGTAGCGACCGGTCATATCGTGCCAGGCGATAGCCAGCACCTGTTCGAGCATGACCTCGGCCAACCACGTTAGGTAGTCGCTGACACGCATCAACGGCAGTACCCCCATTACCTCACAGGCGGCGACCCGCAAACCGTGGGCGAGGCGAAAATAGCGCAGGGTTTCCATCTGCGCCTCGAGGTCGTCATCGGGAATGCGCAGCAATAACTGCCGCAGCTCATCGGCCAGTTGCGCGCGATCGGGCGGTGTATACAGCGTTCTGGCATCGAGCAGCTCATCGAGTAGCGCCGGATTACTGGCCAGACTTTCGGCGATCCACGGGCTGGCGGCGCAGAGCTTCACCAGTTGCGCCAGCGCCGCCGGACTCTCTATCAGCAACACTAGATAGGCACTACGCCGCGCGACCGCTTCAACCAACAGCGCTGTGCGCTGCAAGGTCTGGGCACTATTTTCCAACTCTGCACAGCCCTCAATCAACAACGGCAATAAGCCATCGAGGCGGACACGGGTATCCATCGGCATAGCCTGCACGGCAGAGCTTGCCAGCAAGCCCTGCAAAACCTTCCCGGCCAGACCAGCATCGCTATAGCCCAGCTCGACCAAGCGCGTAGCCACTTGCTCGGGCTCATCAAACGACCAGGCCTCCGCGCGCGCCTCGCCACTGACCTCGTCGGCATCTTCGGCAAAACCATTAAACACACTCCTGACAAAGTCGCGATGCCCATCCAGCTCGCGCATAAACCCGGCCCAATCGGCAAAACCCATCATCGCCGCCATACACAAGCGCTCTAGTTCACCATCGGGCAAGAGCTGGCTTTGCTGATCGCGCCAACTCTGGATCAGGTGCTCGACATCGCGCAGGAAACAGTAACTTTGCCACAGCTTGGCACCACTGCCCTCGGGCAAGAGCGCGTCTTCATCGATCAAGGCCAAGGCCCGGCGCAAACTCGCAGTCTGAAATTGCCGGTCGCGACCGCCGCGAATTAACTGAAAGGCCTGAGCGGTAAATTCAATTTCGCGAATACCGCCGGGGCCGAGTTTAATATCGCTACCCAGGCCACGACGCAGCACCTCGCGAGTGATCATCGCCTTCATATCGCGCAGTGCCTGGATGGCGCCAAAGTCGATATAGCGGCGATAGGTAAAGGCCCGCAGTATCGCCATCAGCTCACTTTGCACAGCAAAGTCACCGGTAATGGCCCGGCACTTAATCATCGCGTAGCGCTCCCAGTCCCGCCCCTGAGCCTGGTAGTAGTCTTCCATGGCGGCAAAATTCAGCACCAAGGTGCCACTTTCACCATAGGGCCGCAGGCGCATATCGACGCGGAACACAAAACCATCGACGGTTTTATTATCCAGCGCCTGAATCAACTTCTGGCCGAGGCGGATAAAAAACTCCTGGTTGCTGCACTGACTGCGACCGCCCTTAGTATCACCGGCTTCGGCATAGGTAAAAATCAGATCGATGTCGGACGAGACATTGAGTTCGCCCGCGCCGAGCTTGCCCATGCCCAGCACCACCAGTTCCTGAGGCTGGCCGCTCTCGGCCCCCAGCGGCGTACCCCAGCGCTCGGCGAGCATGGCATAGAGAAAATCCAGCGCCGCTTTAATCGTTACATCGGCCAGCCAGGACATATCCCCGGTGGTTTCCATGGTGTCGGCCAGTCGTGTCAGGTCGCGCCAAATAATGCGCAGCATCTGGCGGCGGCGGAATTTCCGCAGGCCACTGTGCAATAGTTTCTCGCTTTCATAGGCCTGTAACTCGGCAGGTACGCCATCATCACTGCGCGAGGTCAGCAGCTCACCACTCGCCACCAGAGTGCGTAGTAACTCGGGAAACTGAATGCAGGTCTGCGCAACAAACTCGCTGCCCGCCCACACCCAGCGCAGCTGCTCGGCGAAGGTTTCATCTTCCAGCTGCCGATCGAGCCAGAGCCTGTCTTTTTCGCAGGCCTGTTCCCGGAAGCGCTGCAGATGGGTATCGACACTCGCCTGTAGTGCCTCCGGTAGTTGTAAATCCTTCATCGATATCAACCCTTTTATCCCTCCCGCTCAAGAAATACCACTGGCTATTCAGCCCAACATCCGCTCGGCCTCGCTCACTATGAGCATAGCGCAAGAGCCAAGCTTAGCGCCCACTGCAGCGAGGTGCGGGCAATTGCATTTTAGCGGTGCAGGCTTACACTTGCCCTACCCCTTTAAATCATGATTCCGTACTCGAGGTCGCTGGGCAAGCCATGAATTTTCTCTCTATGCTACAGGCGCTGATTGCCAGCAACTCCATTAGCAGCGTCAACGCCGATGTTGACCAGGGCAACCGCGAGGTGATCGACATTCTCGCCAACTGGCTCGACGAGCTCGGCTTTGCCACTGAAGTTATGCCGCTGGAAGATCCCCGCAAGGCCAATCTTATCGCCACCCTCGGCACCGGCCCCGGTGGGCTGGTGCTGGCCGGACACACCGATACCGTGCCCTGTGACGAAGGCCTTTGGCAGCAATCGCCTTTTAAACTCACGGAACGAGACAATCGCTTCTACGGCCTCGGCGTGTGCGATATGAAAGGCTTTTTCCCCCTGGCGATACAGGCCGCGAAAACCTTTCTCGACAAGCCCTTGCAACAACCGCTGATTATTCTCGCCACCGCCGATGAAGAGTCCTCGATGGCCGGTGCCCGAGCGCTGGTAGCCGCCGGCAAGCCCAAGGCCCGCGCCGCCTTAATTGGCGAGCCCACCGGCATGAGGCCCATCGCCATGCACAAGGGCATTATGATTGAACGACTATTGATACAGGGCAAGTCCGGCCACTCCAGCAATCCCGCCCTGGGTAACAATGCCCTGCACACCATGCACGATGCCCTCGGCGTATTGCGCGCCCTGCAGGGTGAGCTAAAAGCGAATTATCACAACCCTCTCTTTGCCATCGACCACCCCACCCTCAACCTCGGCTGCATTCACGGCGGCGACAACCCCAACCGCATTTGCGGCCACAGCGAACTCGGCTTTGAAATACGCCCCCTGCCCGGCATGGACATTGGCGAACTGCAGGGCCTGCTCGAACAACGCCTACTCGGCCTCGGCACAGCGGAGGGTACACAGGTGAGCCTGCAACACTTTGGCGTGCCCGCCTTTGCCGCCGACGAAGGCTCCAAACTGGTCGCCCTCTGTGAAAAACTCACCGGCCACAGCAGCGAAAGCGTCGCCTTCGCCACCGAGGCACCCTACCTACATCAGCTGGGAATGGACGCCATGGTGCTCGGCCCCGGCGATATTGACCAGGCCCATCAGCCCGATGAATATCTTGCTACGGAACGGATTAAACCGATGATTAAATTGCTTGAAGAGCTTATTGCTCATTATTGTTTATAAATCGATGCCACTGAAGTCAGGCGCGGTACTTTTCAAAAACAAGCCCAGAACATGGCTGTAGAACTCAACAGATAATACCGCACCTTAAAACGCACCGTTTCTGGCCCAACATGCAAGGCCCTGACTGACACCCACAACAGGGGAATCAAACTTGTCAAATTCCGACGTTTCAATGCGAGACCGAAAGTTTCGCTTCATCATTCTACTGACAGCCCTGTTAATATCCAGCTTTTTATTTATCAGCCTCGTCAGTTATTTTTCTGCTCACAAAGCCATTGCCACCCAGGTTGAAAAAACAACACTACCGCTGACCAGTGACAATATTTATTCAGAAATCCAGCGAGACCTCTTAAAGCCCATATCGATATCCACCATGATGGCAAAAGATACCTTTGTCAGAGACTGGGTTATCAATGGCGAAGGCACACAGAAAGATATTATTCACTATTTAAAAGAAGTCAAACAAAGCTATGGCGCCATCACCAGCTTCTTTATCTCCGAAAAAACACGGCTATATTACCACCCAAGTGGCATTTTAAAAAAAGTAGAACCATCAGATGATCAGGATAAATGGTATTTTCGCTTCCGAGATTTCACCAGCGACTACGAAGTCAACGTTGACACAGACACTGCCGACAGAAGCAGTCTTACGATATTTATCAACCACAAGGTTTTTGATTACGCAGGCGGCTATATTGGCGCCATTGGCGTCGGCCTATCTGTCGATTCCGTTCAATCACTGATTGAAAGTTACAAGCAGCGCTATGATAGACAGGTATTTTTTATTAATAAAGAGGGCATAGTAACGCTGCACGGATCATCTTATGGCGAAGAAAAAGATATCCACAAAATTAACGGCCTTTCATCAATAGCGGATAAAATACTCGACTCAGAAAGAAGCTCTCTCGTTTATAAAAAAAATAGCGAAAACATCTATCTAAACAGTCGATTTATACCCGAATTCAACTGGTATCTTATTGTCAGCCAGCAGGAAAAAGAAGCCGAAATAAGAATACAAAATATTTTAATCACCAACCTGGCAGTTAGCCTTGCAGCATCAATTGTTATAGTGTTTTTAGTCAACCTTATAATTTCAGGTTACCAAAAAAACCTCGAAACTATGGCGACAACTGACAAGCTAACGGGCGCAGCCAGCCGACAAATATTCAACTCCCTGTTCAATCAAGCCTTAAGCCACTCTAAACGCAACCAACGACTACTTTCTGTAATAATGCTGGATATCGACTATTTCAAAAAAATCAATGATGAACACGGTCATCCGGCGGGAGACAGGGTGCTGAAAGTATTCGTGGCAACCATCAAAAACAGCATCAGAGAATCAGACACCCTGTTCCGCTGGGGAGGTGAAGAGTTCCTTATTCTTCTCCCCGACACCAATATGGAAGCAGCCCGTACACTTGCTGAAAAAATTCGCCTCACTGTGGCGGATATGGCTGTCACATTCTCCGGGGAAGTCATATCTGCAACCACAAGCGCGGGAGTGGCAAGCATTACCGACACCGACACTGCCGATGCCTTAATCACACGTGCAGACAAGGCTCTTTATAGCGCAAAAGAAAACGGGCGCAATCGAGTAGAAAGCTCCGTCAATCTGCCTCCGGCAAGCGATAACGCGCCGCAACATTCGCTCTAATAAAATCTACGAATAATAAGGAAAAAAACATGACAGGCACCACCGCACTCCGCAACGCAAGACTGATCGACGGCATTGCCGACCAGCCCCACGAGCGCGTCCCCATTGTTATCGAAGGCGAGCGCATTACCGCCATCACTCAGGACGATGGCCCGTCCGGCCCCAATGTTGAAGTTATCGATTGCGCGGGCAAAATATTATGCCGGGGCTAATCGACACCCATGTGCACAGCACCCTGGTGAGCGACATTGATCTCTCGTTGTTTCTAGCAACGGGGGTGACGGCGGCCGACTCGACAAGGTACTGATCCTGCGCGAGCGTTTAAACAAGGGTGAGGTACTCGGCCCCCGGCTCTTTGTTTGTGGGCCTTTGCTGGATGGCGACCACAAGACTTTTCCCAAAGGGGCCTTCGGCGAAATTCTCGATACCGTACCGACCGTGGGCGATGCCCCCGATAAAATCAATTCACTACTCGATGCCGGTGTCGATGGCATAAAACTGTATTTCGGTATGAGCCCCGACATTATGGAGGCCTGTTTAAATATGGTCGATAAACGTGTGCCGGTGACCGGGTATATTGGTGCCACCACGGCCCTTGAAGCGGTGCAGATGGGCATTGATGGGCTGGAGCATATATAAATTTCGCCCTACAACAATATTTGCCCGGTGGAAATGCGCTTTGGCCCGGAGCTGTCGATGATGAGCGCCAAGCTCCCGAAGGTGACGTTTAAAGGCTGGGAAGAGTCGGACGTGCACACTGGCTACCCACCGGGCAACGGTAAAAAGGCCCTCGAGAAGCAAAAGGAAGCGGTGCGTATTCTCCACGACAAAGGCGGCGTGATTGCCGGTGGCACTGCTTGCTGCGGCATCGCCTATCCACCCCCCGGTTTTGCCCTGTGCTGCGAGGCCGAACTGCTGGCGGATGCCATCGGCGATATGGCGGCACTGAAAGCCATCACCGCCTCGGCCCTGCGCAAGGAAGATGAACTCGGCATCATCGCCCCGGGGCGCTACACCGATATTTTGATATTTGGCAAAGACCCCTCCAAGGATGCACGCAATTTACGCAGCCTCGAAACCGTATTTCGCGGCGGTGCGGCACACGACTCCAGCGCACTATTAGCGGCCTACCCGGCACGGGGTTTCCACAACCTAGGACTAGCGAGTTAAGTGCCGTGAATTTCATCACTCGACACCTGCAGGCCCTAGCGCCATTCCCTACAACCATGGATGGCGAGGGGCGATAGCAACACCTGCAGTTTCTAGTCTCTACAGCAGCAGCTATACTCAAACATAAGCTGCTGCTAGCGATACGCAAACACCAAGACCATGACCGACTACGTTAAATTTTTTCGCGAAACCTCGCCCTACATTCATCGCCACCGGGGCAAGACCTTCGTTATCGCCCTGCCCGGCGAGGCCGTTTGTCACACCAACTTTACCGATATTATTCATGACATCGCCTTGCTCAACACCCTGGGCATACGCATTGTCCTGGTTCACGGTGCGCGGCCACAGGTGGCCCAACGTCTCGAGCAGTGCCAGCTAGAGTCACAATACGCCGCTAACATTCCCGTCACCGACAGCCGCGCCATGGAATGCGTGAAAGATGCCGTGGGTAGCGTGCGCATCACTATCGAATCACTGCTATCAATGGGGCTGGCCAACTCGCCCATGCATGGCGCACGCATACGCGTGGTCAGTGGCAATTTCATTACCGCCAAACCCCTGGGCATTCGCGAGGGCGTCGATTTCCAGCACAGTGGTGAGGTGCGCAAAATCGACCGCACCGGCATTCAAGGCCAGCTCAACGATGGCGCGATGGTGCTACTGTCCGCTATCGGTTATTCACCCACCGGCGAAGCCTTTAATCTCGGCTATGAGGACGTTGCCACGCAAGCGGCCATTAATTTAGGGGCGGAAAAGCTGATCTTCCTCGGCCCCGAATCGGGGCTCAACAACGCCAGCGGAAGCTTGCTAAAAAGGATTAATTTAAGCCAAGCCCAGCGCTTGCTCGAAAAAAATGAAGACAACAGCCTTAATAACACCCTGCAGGGAGCCTATCAGGCCTGCCTGAATGGCGTACCCCGCTGCCACCTGACCAGCTACAGCGCCGACGGTGACCTACTCGGCGAGCTCTTTACCCGCGAGGGTACCGGCACTTTGGTACTGCAACACAGCGAAGAGGTGATTCGCCAGGCCAGTATCGACGACATCACCGGCATCCTCGAGTTAATCAGCCCATTAGAGGAGCAGGGCGTACTGGTCAAGCGCTCGCGGGAATTGCTCGAAACGGAAATCTCCCGCTTCTACGTCATCGCCCACCCCGAGGGCATGTTGATTGGCTGTGCCGCCCTCTACCCCTTTGCCGCAGGTAAAGCCGCAGAGCTTGCCTGCGTGGTGACTCACCCCGACTTTCACAACCTGGGTCTTGCCGCTCGCTTGCTCGAACACCTGGAAGACAAGGCCAGAAATGATTTCCAGCTTAAAACACTCTACGTGTTGACCACTCAGGCCGCTCACTGGTTTCAGGAAAATGGTTTTATGGCGACCAGCCTCGAACAACTGCCACTGGAAAAAGCCAAGCTCTATAACTACCAACGCAAATCCAAAATTTTTTATAAGCACCTGGATTAGAAGCAAGACGTCTCACAGAATGACTGTGACCGACTCGCCAAAATAACCAGCCAGACAGGCCTTGATCTGTAAAAAACACGGTAATATTGCTACAAAGAGGGCTTGCCCAATGGTTGGGGACAAACTCTTTAAAAAGAACGACAGGGAAGATCGATGTTCGAATTTTTGCGGCGAAAAAAACCGGTGCCTGCCTCTAGCTCTACGCCTGTAAAAAAAAGACCGACACCCCGGCAAACCTCGCCAAATACCTCACCGCTAAAAGAACGCCTGCAAAGTCTCGATGCCAGCAGAGGCAACGAGCTGGTCACCTTGCTCAACATTGGCAGTACACAAAAACTGAACCAAGGCGACTACCTCTTCAAGGAGGGGGCGCCCGCCGATAAGGGCTATATCGTACTCGATGGCCTGATCGAAGAGTTCGCCCTGGTCGATGGTGAAGAAGTCAAGATTGGCGCCTACCCGGAGCAAGCCTGGATCAACTTCGCCAGTTTAGACCCTAGCGTCGAGCGCGAAAGTTCTGCCAGAGCCCAGCAGGCAAGCTCGCTACTAATTATCGATCAACGCCTACTCGATAGTATCGACGATGATGTATTACTGTTTATCTATCGCCAATTGCACCAAAGCCCCCTTGCCCTGCGCGCCAGGAACGAAACGGCCAAAAATGCCTTTTCCGCCTACACCCAAGAGCTGATCGCTAGCTTATTCGATATACACACCCAGGCGAAGGAGCGCTCTAAAAACTCGCAACTCGCCCAAACCGTTATCCAGAAAATCCCCAAACTACCCATCGCCACTCTCGACCTACTGAATAAGCTACAGGATGACAGCACCTCGACAGACGAGGTTGTCGACCTGGTAAAAAGTGACCCCTCACTGACCAGCGTGCTACTGAAAACCCTCAACTCGGCCGAATATCATTTTGAAGAGAAGATTTCAAACGTCAATCACGCCGTCTCCCTACTGGGCTTTATTGGTGTCTATCAAGTGGTCATGTCGCAAAGCCTGCGTAAAAGCCTACCCCCGACCAAGGCCTTTCAAAAGTTATATACCCGCTCACTGGAAATTTCCCATATCAGTTTTGCCATCGCCCAAAGTTCTGGCGTCGGCAGGCCAGCAGAGATGGCTACCATCGGTCTGGTACACGACCTCGGCAGCGTGGTTATCGAGCTCTTGCGCCAGCAAAACCCCAAGCTAGAAAACCTCATCGACTTTTTTGATAGCGCTGTTATCGGTGCTCAATTAATGCACGCCTGGAATCTTCCCGAGAACATCTGGAAGGCTATCGAACACCAGGACTTTCCTCAATTTGCCCCCGCCGCTAAAATCCCCGACGGCCCCGCCGCAGCCATTGCCTTGATCTATGTCGCTCGGCTCTGTCATCAGCGCTTACATAAAGTGCCGGGAGAACAGCTGCCAACGCTCTTTCTCAACGACTACCTGGGCCTGCTCAACTGGCAGGGCCTCTCTCTGGACAACGTCCTCGACGAAAAGGTCATCCCCACCTTGCGCAGACGCGGCAACGCCCTACCTGCCTCCCTGGGCGACTTAATCAACTAGCCCAGCGCGCCACTCGACCGGCACTCATCAAGGGCTCGCCCCAAGCCTGAACCCCACCAGCCACTCAATAGCCTCTGCTTATAAAGAACCTACGCATGGCTACTCGCGCCCTTATTAACAAGGTTACACTGCAGCCCTGGACAGTGATTGACCGCACGTAAAGCCCCTATACCGCGATCCTGGCTGGGCGGCGGCCTGAGCGCCATGATGATCACCACCTCAATCTGCCAATACGAGACCCAAGGAATGAAGAAAAGCCTGCTGATGCTCTTGATCGCGGCCCTGGCCGGTGCGTTCTTCGCCTTCGACTTGCAACATCTACTCACCCTCGATGGCCTGAAGATGGGCCTTGATCAGGCACAGACCCGACTCGCCAGCGATCCCCTGCTGGTGGCCGGGGTCTTCTTTATTGTCTACGTCATCGTTACCGGCCTCTCTCTACCCGGTGCAGCGGTGATGTCTCTGGGCGGCGGGGCGCTCTTCGGCTTGTTGTGGGGCACGCTGATCGTCTCCTTCGCCAGCTCCATCGGCGCCACCTTAGCCTTCCTGGCCTCTCGCTTTGTACTGCACGATGCGGTGCAGAATCGCTTTGCCGAGCGCCTGAGCACCATTAACGCCGGCATCGAAAAAAATGGCGCCTTTTATTTATTCACCTTGCGCCTGGTACCGATCTTCCCCTTCTTCCTGATCAATCTATTAATGGGCTTAACGCCCATTCGCAGTGCCACTTTTTATCTCGTCAGCCAAATCGGTATGTTCCCCGCGACACTGGTGTTTATTAATGCCGGCACCCAACTGGCACACATTGAAAGCTTAGGGGATGTCCTATCACCCGCCCTGCTCGCCTCCTTTGCCCTACTCGGTATCTTTCCCCTAGTCGCGAAGAAAATAGTCGCCCTAATCCAAAGCCGCCGCGTCTATGCTCAGTGGCGGCGCCCGGCAAAATTTGATCGCAATCTAGTGGTAATCGGGGCTGGGGCTGGGGGTCTGGTCTCCAGTTATATTGCCGCCGCCGTAAAGGCCAAGGTAAGCCTCATCGAGGCCGATAAAATGGGCGGCGACTGCCTCAACACCGGCTGCGTGCCCAGCAAAGCCCTGATTAGAAGTGCCAAGCTCGCCCAGCAAATTCGTCAGGGCAGCCGTTACGGCCTGAATGATGGCGAACCCGATCTATCCTTTGCCAAGGTGATGGCTCGCGTGCAGCGGGTGATCGAAACGGTGGCCCCCCACGACAGTATTGCGCGCTACAGCGAGCTCGGCGTCGACGTGGTGGCGGGCCACGCCCGCATCCTCGACCCCTGGACGGTAGAAATTTCCCAAACGGATGGCACCACCCGCCAACTCACCACGCGCAGTATGATTATCGCCACCGGGGCTCGCCCCTTTGTACCGGCACTGCCCGGCCTAGACGATAGCGGCTACGTCACCAGCGATACGCTGTGGCAGGCCTTCGCCAAACTCGATGCGGTCCCCCCTCGGCTCGTGGTATTGGGTGGCGGACCAATCGGCTGTGAATTGGCCCAAAGCTTTGCCCGGCTCGGCTCTGCGGTCACGCTAATTCAGCGCGGCCCACGGCTAATGCCCCGGGAAGATGAAGACGTCAGCGCGCTGGCGCAAAGCCGATTGCAGGCCGATGGCGTGCAGGTACTCACGGCCGGTATGGCCCTGCGCTGTGAACGTGAGGGTGAGAATAAATACATCGTTGTTAAAGACACCGCTGAGGGTACCGCGGCTGGAGACATCAGCAAAGAACAGCGCATCGTCTTCGATCAATTACTGATCGCCGTCGGACGTAAGGCCCGACTCGAGGGCTTCGGGCTCGAAGCCCTCGGCATTGAAACCGAGCGCAGCGTGTCAACCAATGACTATTTGCAAACCCTCTACCCCAATATTTATGCCGCCGGAGATGTCGCCGGCCCCTACCAATTTACCCACACCGCCTCCCACCAGGCCTGGTATGCCTCGGTGAATGCCCTGTTTGGCCAGCTAAGAAAGTTCAAGGTCGACTACCGCGTCATCCCCAGAACCACCTTCATCGACCCCGAAGTGGCCCGGGTGGGCCTCAATGAGCAAGAGGCCAAGGCACAGGGCATCGCCTATGAAATCACTCGCTTCGAGCTAAAAGAATTAGACCGCGCCATTACCGATAGCGCCACGGAAGGCTTTGTCAAAGTCCTCACCGTGCCGGGTAAGGACCGCATCCTCGGCGTGACCCTCGTCGGCGAGCACGCCGGCGAACTGCTCGCCGAGTTCGTGCTGGCGATGAAGCACGGTCTGGGGCTGAATAAAATACTCGCCACCATTCACACCTACCCGACCTGGGCCGAGGCCAATAAATACGCCGCCGGGGAGTGGAAGCGTAGTCACGCACCACAGCGCATATTGCGCTGGCTGCAACGCTATCACCAGTGGCGTCGAGGCTAGGGAACCTCTGAATAAGCGATACCCCAATCCTGCGCGGGGATGTAAAATACCGGGCATGCAATGAAGATACGTATTAACGGGAAAGACGGCCATGCGCGACATCGTTCAAGACTACTACGGCAAGCAACTGCAAAGCTCCGACGACCTAAAAACCAGTGCCTGCTGTGACATCAACGCACTGCCGAGCTGGCTAGCGCCACTGATCGCCAATATTCACCCCGAGGTGCTAGCCCGCTACTACGGCTGTGGCCTGGTCTGCCCCGACTTGCTGGAGGGCTGTAAAATTTTGGACCTGGGTAGCGGCTCCGGGCGCGATGTCTACGCCCTCGCCCAGCTCGTAGGAGCCAGCGGCGAAGTGGTCGGCGTCGATATGACGGACGAGCAACTGGCCGTGGCCGAGCAACACCGCGACTGGCACAGCGAGAAATTTGGCTTCGACAATGTGCGCTTTCTGAAGGGCGATATCGAACGCTTGCACGAACTCGACCTAGAGCCCGGCAGCTTTGATGTCATTGTCTCCAACTGCGTGATTAACCTCTGCACCGACAAGGACGCCGTGCTCGAAGGCATTCAACGGCTGTTAAAACCCGGCGGCGAGTTTTACTTTTCCGATGTTTACGCCGACCGCCGTGTCCCCGAGGCCGTGCGCAATGACTCGGTGCTCTACGGCGAGTGCCTAGGTGGGGCGCTGTACTGGAATGATTTTCTGCGTATCGCCCACAAGGCCGGCTTTGCCGACCCCCGCTTAGTGGAAGACCGGCCCCTTGCTATCACCGACCCCGAGCTTGCTGCCCAAACCGGCGACCTGAACTTCTTCTCCGCCACCTATCGGCTGTTTAAAATTGCCGCGCTGGAAAGCGCCTGTGAAGACTTTGGGCAAAGCGTGGTGTATCGCGGCACCATCGCCAATCAAGCCGAGCAATTCAGCCTCGATAAACACCACGCCATTGAAAGTGGCAAACCCTTCCCCGTGTGTGGCAATACCTGGCGCATGCTGCACGACAGTCGCTTTGCCGAGCACTTTATATTCAGCGGCGACTTTAGCCACCACCTCGGCCTATTTACCGGCTGTGGTTCGAGCCTGCCCTTTGATGTTGATGTCCAGTGCTCCACCACTGACACCGGCTGTTGTTAACTGACCCAGCGCCGTAGTAAATGATCCCGGTCAACAACAATCCTGATAGCCGTGAAAAACCGTGTGCTTTTTCACGGTTTTCTCCCCGCGCCATTGCGACCTCTACGAGCCCCGAATAGTCTCCTTAAACACGACGCGCAATACCGGCTATTCTTCTATGCACAGATTGCGTTTTCGTTCATCACCGTTGACAAGGGAGTGCTTAGGCGGTGTCCGAGCAGCCAATGGAGACTCACACAATGTCATTTACCGCCAGCACCAGCGATACCACGCCCTCCTTCGACAACGCCTTCCCAGAGCCGGAACTGGCCATGCTTGAGCAACTGGTATTGGGTGACTTCAGCCCCCCCTCGGCGCCTCTTGAGACTCGTGCCGGCGAGTGTATTGAGCTGATTCGCCAGCAACTTGGCGCCACTATTGGCCAATCTAGCCACTTAATTAAAGAACTCAATAGCAATGCCGCCACCCTCAGTCAAAACTGTAGTGACTCGGTGTCCGCCGCGACCAAAGACATCAGCCAAGACTTAGCCGGCGCGCGCGAAACCCGTGACCGCCTCACCGCCGTGGCTGCAGCCGCTGAGCAAATCACGGTCAATGTCAGCTCCATCGCTGAAAATGCCTCAGAATCGCAATCGAGCCTCGACACCATTGCCGACACCACTACCGAGCTCACCTCTGCCGCCGAAGAAATAGCCAGCAATACGGAAAAAGCGCGCAGTATCACCACTCAAGCCGTCGCAGACACCGAGCTCGCTACCGGTGAGTTTGCACACCTCGAAGCCGCCGCTGAAGAAATCAGCAAGGTCACCGACACCATTAGCGAGGTCTCAGACCAAACCAAGCTGCTCGCACTCAACGCCACCATTGAAGCCGCTCGCGCCGGTGATGCCGGCCGTGGTTTTGCTGTGGTCGCCAGCGAGGTCAAAGAACTGGCGTCGCAAACCAATTTAGCCAATGCCGATATCAAACAAAAAATTGAGGTCATTCAGACTGCGATTGGCTCGACACTCGGCTCCATGAAAAATGTCAGCAAGGTGATCGCCGAGGTCAATGAAATCGTTGCCACCATTGCCGCCGCCGCTGAAGAGCAGTCCCTCGCCACGAATAGCATTTCTACCACCCTCGGCACCGCGACCGAAGGTTTGGGCAGCATGAACACCAATGTCAGCGAGGGCTCCCTCGCCATTAATGAAATGAATGAGAACCTATCAACGTCCGTCATCATGACCACAAAGGTGATCGAGTTTTTGGAGACCATGGCCGTCGACAATGAAACCATGCTCGACGATGCCACTAAGAATTTCGCCGATATCGCCACCTTACAATCGCGAGGTGACGATATAGCATTGTTGTACCAGAACTATCAGACCGACCCCGCTCTGGCGAATGTCGACACCTCGGAACAGGGCCTCTTTCGCTTCGGCCCCCAGTGGAGCGTGCTGGTTGAGGACATGGATGCAGAGCACCGCAAGATATTTGCCTACTGCAACGAGATTCACAGCAAGGTAGCCAATGGCGCAAAACAACAACAAATTCTGACTGTTTTAAAAGACCTCGCAACGTTCACTACCCAGCATTTTGCCGAGGAGGAGAAGCTGATGCAGCGCCATGCCTACCCCGGGCTCGCCAGCCAAAAAAGTGCCCACACCGCCTTGCTCGGCAAGGTCGCTAACGTAATTAAGCGCATTGAAGCGGGCGAGCATGTCAATATGATAGAGGTCATCGTGTTTCTTACCGCCTGGCTAAAGGGGCACATACTCGGCGAAGACCTTAAATACGGTGAGTATTTTCAGCAGCAAGGCATCAGTGTTTAAAACCTAGCGCGCTAAAGACGCTAGAGGGAATAAGCTACCAACAGATCACACTTGCGTCACTCTGAGCTCAACCTTAGGGAACCCCTGCCGACAAATTCACGACTGGTACAGGGGCTCATTTTTAACCCGCACAAAAAAGCGGCCGCTGTAACGACCGCCTTTCAAAACAAGAAGAAGGCATGAACAGAGGTCTTACCCCCCTCTTTTAGCGCTCATTTATGCCGCGAAATGCAGCCCGTAGGTATTGCCCTGCTGCCAGACGCAGGTCGCCAGTGTTTTCGCAAAGCGCGCCGAGCTAATGGCGATGGTATCTGCTTCGCTCAAACCTTGATCACAGCTAATTTTGACACCACCCAAGGGTGAATAGTCCAGTATTTCGCAGCCGATAGCCTCCTTGTCGGTTTGCAGCAGGCCCTGTAATTGCACCGTTTTCAAACGGGTAAAATGGCGCCGCTCGTCGGTGCGCGCAATCGGCAAGGTATTAATAAAATTCAGCGGCTGATAACTATCGACCTGGTCCATGCGCTGGATCACCGACTCATGTAGCGAGAGATTAATCGGCGGATTATCGATACTGCCTTGCAGTTGGCGTACACCCGGCTTAACACCGATTTTCTCTAGGCCCTGGTACAGTAAATTATAGGAATCGTGGACATCATCGGCATGCATTTCCCCCCGGTAGGACAGATATTCATTGGAGAAATCCAGCCCCAGCCCGGTGGACTTGTAGACCATCCAGCTCAAGCTCATATTCGACAAGGTCGCCTGTATATGGCCCCCGCCCACGTCGGCGTGATCACCGGCAAACCAGCACTGCTCCACCGTTTGATCACTATTGACTTCCCCTGTCCACAGCGCTGGCTGGAAGACACCGCGCTTTTCATCGATCGCCAGTGCCTGGTAGGCATGCTTAATCTCGGGACTCAGGTGGGTATTATAAAAACCGACCAAGGGCTGAGTGAAGCGGCTCAATAGCGGCGTCGGTGCACCGAGAGCACCAACGGTATCCCAAACCGCCATCAGTTTTATTTCAGGCTTAATATTATTTTCATAGGCCTGGGCATAAGCCGGGTTTTCTCTTTTATGAGGCGGCGTTCGATAATATTTATACGCCGCTGATAAGTGCTGTAACTCGTCCTTGGGCAACAGGCCAATACTGTGCAACATACCGCCCAGCGCTCTGACCGTATAGGCACCTCGGCTAAAGCCATAACAGAAAATCTCATCGCCTTGTTGGTAGTTATGGGCAATAAAGCGATAGGCGTCGAGGACATTTTGCTCCATCCCCTTGCCAAATATACCGCCAATATACTTATCGACAAGATTGTAAGTGCCCACCCCTTGATCGTAAAACACCACCTGATGCTTACCATCACCACTGTAGGGTTTAATACTGCGTAACAGCTTCACCACATTGGTCTCTTGCTCGGGGGTGTTCCAAGTGCCATCACAACAAATGACCAGTCGTTTATTCTGCGTGTCCATCTTGCTTCTCCGCTGTGGTTAAGTCGTACGAACAGGAAAAGGAGGGACAAGCCACTTCGCCCCCATCTAACTTCAAAGTCTAGCTGGTCACAAAATAAACACCGGCTGCAGAAGCCTTATACGTAAGATTATTCAGCACTATTGAGCTGGCAGGATGTGATAAATATCGTCTAAAAACCCTTTATTCACGGATTCCAGTCAGGGCTCAACCACTATCGCTGTACTGCAGCGCGAGCCAGACAGCAAAAAGGGCGGAGATTATCCGCCCTTTAAGGGATTCACTGGCCGATCATTTAATCTGCCGATAGACCATTAAGCCATCTAAATTAGGCTTTTTTATCGAAGTAGCGAATCGAAGGCTCGGCCGCTATCCACTCGGCCAGCTGGCCAATAACGCCGGTCTCGGTGCGCCAGGCAAAGTACTTTTCGTAGGCTTCGCGGCTTTCCCACACTTCAATGGCAACGATGCAGCAGGGGTCATCTTGGTTCTGATGGGCATAGACCTCGACACAACCCTCAAAGGTGCGCGTGCTGGGTAACAATTCGCCAAGGCCGGCGATGGCGGCATCAACACATTCGGGTTTTACATTTAATTCCAGTAAGACGGTGCATGTCATGATTACAATTCCTATAACTATAATTATTGAAGGCGAAAATAATAGGCGATGACCGAGTAAATTACCATTGGCTTAAACCCCTTACCCTCTCATCACCTTTGCAAGCCGACCCCACCCCGTTATTAGCAGCACGAAAAAAGAGGCTCAAGGCCTCTTTGCAAACACAGTAGATTAATAGGCTAGGCAACAGCCTTCATATAGGGTCAGCCTTGGTAGGCGGTTTTACATTGCTTGATAAAACCAAGGCCCAGTAAACCCAAGACCACAAGCGCAAGACTGCCCGGTTCAGGTAGGCCACCGAAGTTCGTCGGACCGCTGGGTCTAAGGCTGTAGTTAACCTCCAATGAAGCGCTCTGAAGATAAAAATCACTGAACTTTAAAAGGCTAATATCCAGTGCCTGAACAGATACCAGGCCAAACACGCCATCATCAAGCTTAGCTAGTCCGTCGGCCAGTAACTCGAAGCTGGCAAGCCCTGAATTAATCTCTAAGGCTGCGGCGAGAACAAGCCCATCTAAAGTAATGTCTGCCTGTTCTTTCACCGAATCTTTCTTATCGCCCTTACAACGAGAGCGTCCACAAATAGAGTCCTTATCATCGGCAAAGGTAAAATATAAGGTCGCGGAATCAATCTCATGCAGGGAGGGGTCAAAACCATAATCAGTGATGTCATAGCCCCAGCTCACCTCATCAAAAAGCTCGCTATCGAGATAGAGCCCCTTCTTGGTCCGCGAGATAGAATCCGCGGCGGAAAAATCTGTCCCTTGCACGGCAGCCTTCACGCCCTGATAGGTTTTGCTACGAAAATTAATGTCATCTGTTATAAAGCCCGCCATGACGGCCGGTACACTCGCTAATGACAGGGCAATGACTACCGTTGTGACAAAGGTTAAGAATTTCATCGAATCTTGTCCATATCGATTTACATGGGTTCCAAGACTAATATCCGGTCTCATTAACACAAAAGCAGGCTTTATGCCATAAAACTATCTATATAAAAATCAAGCGCTTACAATTACCCCCACCTTTTAAAAAGTAAAACTGTAAAAATTACTGACAGGTAGAATGATGCTTGCCTACCGCCCGCGCACCGCTAACAACCGTTCATCCTGTGCAAACATTTTTGGGGGGATAATAAGAAGTGTCGCCAAAAAGGGTCTGAAAAAAAGGCCCCATAAAAAACCCAACAACCCCTCGTCCTTTGCTATCGACCGTCCATCACGCAGTACAAACTCCAAACGCAGAGCCAAGAGCTGTCGAGTAAAAGCCTTAACGAAAAAAAGCCGATTGTGAATTTAAGTGTAAAAAAAGCTGACAGTTGGCGCTAAACGAACCCGCGCATCGCCTTGTGTTACAGACGTTTTCTTGATTTCAACAGCGGAGGGGAAAGACGGGGACTAGCTCTTATCTTAGGAAGTTTGAGGCCACTGCAGCGCTGAAAAGACACATTTAACTTTTTTATGACCCGTTCGTCATTGGCACAGGTAAGACTCCTCCTAAATGAGAGGAAATTAAAGCGCTCTTACCCAGCCAATGCGCATCGGGCAAGCCCGTAACAATGACTAAGCGATCTCTGCCACACCCCAATAGTTATAGGCAAATAACTTTGGCGTTGAAGGCAAATAACGGCTTTCAAGGGCTATCATTTTAAAGCCTGTTTGAGTAATGAGGTCGGGGATCGGGCGGTTCAAATTACAGCCACCGGCAAATTTTTTCCACATCGGATTGATGCGTTTTTGCCATTTCTCAACACTGGCATCTGGCGCGTTGCCGTGTTCGGTAAAAATCAGCTTACCACCGGGTTTCAGCACGCGACGCATTTGCCCCAGCGCCGAATGCCAATCGGGGATGGTGCATAGGGTGTAGGTCAGTAAGATGCTGTCGACGCTATTATCGTCGAGGGGAATCTCCTCCCCCGGCAGGTCGATCAACTTCACCTCGAGGCCAGACTTGTCGATATTGGGCTGGGCCTTTTTACGCATATCCACGGAGGGCTCTAGCCCCCAGATAAACTCCACCTTATTGCGGTCGTAATAGGGCAGGTTCAAAGCCGAGCCCATGCCCACTTCGAGTACTCGCCCCTCGGCTAATGGCACCACCTTTTTGCGCTGGTAGGTGATGGGCTTGGTGCCACAGGCGCAGTTAATAAAGGGCGCGAGAAAATATTTGTCGTACAGTCCCATAGTGGTCTCCATATATTCGAATAATCTTATATTGCCACCATCCTACAACAAGCGCGCCCCATCTAGCAAAACGGCCACCCAGGGCATTTGCTATCGGCCCACTGCCCCTACGGCAACGCTCACAGGTCTGCTATTCTGTGCCTCTTAATTTTCTCTCCGTATTTTGCATCCTTAAATGCAGGCACACCAACAGCCAGCAGACAACCGTCAATCAACAACCAGGGTTAGAGACATGCCGACTTATCGCTCACACACCACCACCAAAGGCCGCAACATGGCGGGCGCTCGTTCACTGTGGCGCGCCACCGGCATGAAAGATGACGACTTCGACAAGCCCATTATCGCCGTCGCCAACTCCTTTACCCAGTTTGTCCCCGGCCACGTGCACCTCAAAGATATGGGCCAGCTGGTGATTGGCGAGATCGAAAAATCCGGTGGTGTCGGCAAAGAGTTCAACACCATCGCCGTCGACGACGGTATCGCCATGGGCCACGACGGCATGCTCTACTCCCTGCCCTCGCGCGACATCATCGCCGACTCGGTGGAGTACATGGTCAACGCCCACTGCGCCGACGCCCTGGTGTGTATCTCGAACTGCGACAAAATCACCCCCGGCATGTTGATGGCCGCCCTGCGCCTCAACATCCCCACCGTGTTTGTCTCCGGCGGCCCGATGGAAGCCGGTAAAACAAAATTGGGCGAAACCAAGCTCGACCTCGTTGACGCGATGATTATCGCCGTTGACGAAACCGCCAGCGACGCCAAGGTTGAAGAGTACGAGCGCTCGGCCTGCCCCACCTGCGGCTCCTGCTCGGGTATGTTTACCGCCAACTCAATGAACTGCCTGACCGAGGCCCTGGGCCTGTCACTGCCCGGCAATGGTTCGATGCTCGCCACCCACGCCGACCGCGAACAACTGTTTTTGCGCGCCGGCCAAATGATCGTCGATATCGCCAAAAAACATTACGAAGAAGACGACTACAGCGTACTACCGCGCTCAGTGGCCTGCTTTAAAGCCTTTGAAAACGCCATGACCGTCGACATCGCCATGGGCGGCTCAACCAACACCATTTTGCACCTTCTGGGCGCCGCACAGGAAGCCGAGCTCGACTTCACCCTGGACGATATCAACCGTCTCTCCCACAAGGTGCCACAACTGAGTAAGGTCGCACCCAGCACGCCCCTCTACCACATGGAAGACGTACACCGCGCTGGCGGTGTCTTCGGGCTACTGGGCGAACTCGACCGCGCCGGGCTACTGCACGCCGACATCCCCACTATTCATAGCAAGACCATGAAAGAGGCACTCGACATCTGGGATATCAAACGCAATCCCTCTGCCGAAGTGCTCAAATTCTTCCGGGCTGGCCCGGCGGGCATCCCCACCCAAACCGCCTTTAGTCAAGACACGCGCTGGAACAGCGTTGACGCCGATCGCGCCAACGGCTGTATTCGCAGCCTCGACAACGCCTACAGTAAAGACGGCGGCCTAGCCGTGCTCTACGGCAACATCGCCCTCGACGGCTGCGTGGTGAAAACCGCCGGTGTCGACGATTCTATTCTCGTCTTTGAAGGCCCCGCCCATGTCTGCGAAAGCCAGGACAGCGCCGTTGCCGACATTCTCGCCGACAAGGTGAAACCCGGTGACGTAGTGGTGATTCGCTACGAAGGCCCCAAGGGCGGCCCCGGTATGCAGGAAATGCTCTACCCCACCAGCTACCTGAAATCGCGCGGTCTCGGCAAAGCCTGTGCACTGGTCACCGACGGGCGCTTCTCCGGTGGCACCTCCGGCCTGTCGATTGGTCACTGCTCACCCGAAGCCGCAGCGGGCGGCACCATCGGCCTGGTACAAAATGGCGACCTGATTCAGATCGACATTCCCCAGCGCACTATTAACGTCAAGCTCAGTGACGAAGAACTCGCCCACCGCCGCGCCCTACAAGACACTGCAGGCTGGAAGCCTGTAGAAGAGCGCCCCCGCAAGGTCACGGCGGCACTGAAGGCCTACGCCCTGCTCGCCACCAGTGCCGACAAGGGCGCGGTGCGGGATTTATCAAAGTTATAATTCGCCATAACAACAAGGACGTTAGCCCATGAGTCTCGGCAAAAGCAGGCTGGAAGAAGACGCGCAAATAGACCTCACCCCGATGCTCGACGTGGTGTTTATACTGCTGATCTTCTTCGTCGTCACCGCTGCTTTTGTCGACGAGACCGCCATCGACCTGCAGCATCAGCCCCCCTCCAACAATGCCACCATTGAAAAAAGTGACGATATAATTTTTCAGGTCAGCGCCAATAACGATATAAGCCTCGATGGCCGCCGGGTGGATATCCGCTCGGTGCGCGCCAATGTGGAAAGATTGCGCGCCAGTAATCGCGATGCGAAGGTAATTATTAGTACGGATTCACTAGCACAAACCGAGACCTATATTCGCATTGCCGATCAGGCGCGGGCGGCGGGGGTTGAGGATGTTGTGCTGACAACGCGTTAGGCGATCTCGATTGCCTAACGCTCTACCCGACTACCCTCGAGCCCATCTTGGTTATTGGCAATCTTTGCCAAAATATGCCAATCTGTCCAGCAAGCAATTTGCGGAGTTGAACCATGGCAACGATGAATATTTCATTACCCGACCCCATGCGCGACTGGGTAGAAGCTCAAATCAAAACGGGACACTACGCCAACAATAGTGATTACCTGCGCGACCTCATTCGCAAAGACCAACGCAACAGTGAAAAGATACAGGCCATGCAAGATGCCATAACACTGGGTTTCGCCAGCGGCGAAGCGAAGAACCTCGATATGCAGACCATTAAACAAAGCGCTAAAAAACAAGCTGGGCTTAGCACCTAAGAAAACAACTGGTAAATATGAACCAGGCCTCCTTACGCCCCTTAGCCGAACAAGACCTGAATAATATCTGGCTGTATTCTTTCCAAAACTGGGGAGAGGCACAAGCCGACCGCTACTTTGATCAACTCAGCAAGGCTATTGAACTACTTGGGAAAACGCCGCTAATGTGCAGAGAACGGCTGGAATTTACACCGCCTGTTCGCATTCATCATCACGTCAGTCATTTGATTATTTATGTGGCAGCTGAAGGTGGTATAGACGTTGTTAGAGTGCTCCATGAAAGTATGGATATAGAAATATTTGTAGAATAACGTTTTTCGATTAATGCTAGCGTCTAGCTTTTTAGAATATCAAACCACCTAGCTTATACAGACCCCTCGATTTATTTAAAATAACATGAACATACTTAATAGTTTTTTAAAAAACAGAAAAAAACCTCAGAAAAAGAAAACACCATCAATCAATAAAATTATATTTATTTTAGCGCCCGGGTTTTTTTATGCCACCTATACTGAAGATTTTGTCATAGATACCAGGTCTGCTGGAAATCTAGTTTATATTGTATTACTCACCACCTTATATATCACTATCAAGTTATTTATTAACAAAGAAAGAGTTATCCCATTAGAAATTGATGGAAAGAAAGCATCAAAATTAAGGTGGACCCTTACATCCCTAATGCTAGTTGCTTTACTTTTCTGGTCAATTTTTATAAATATCGCCATTTCGGCACCTCGATTGTTCACGGTCATATTTGGAATAGATGCCAAAGAAATCGCCCTTTTTAAAAAAGCTGGCCCCAGCGCTGGAGTTTACGAATGTGTATATCGTATAAAACCAAAAAATGGTCCATATTTCACTACTTTCATGGCGCATCATTGCATAACAAAGAATCAGCATGACAAGCTTACAGACCAAGAATTCAAGGCGGAGATGAGCCGAAGGAAGTCTGTTTTTGGATACATCATCACAGATATTCAGCTACCTGATAAGCCCTAAAATCAAACACCTAAAGACAGGCTACCGAGATGGCGATCACTCTTAATAATAGGCATCACGCAAACGATCACAAACCCATCATGCTTCTAAACCCCACATCCCACCAACTCTGCCCCCGCTTCACGCAAGCCCTTAACCCTCTGCACGGGCATAGTCCAGCCACTGCTTTGCATTAATTTTAGAGGTCTTATACCTCACCGCCTGCTCAAAAGCATCTATCGCTTTGTCGTAACAATGCAAATTCAGCTGAGCATTACCCAACTGCACGGCGCCGGGGCGTTTTAGTTGGCCCTTACTTAGGGCATTTTTTGCCGCCGCTACCGCTTTGGCATCATCGCCAATATCGAGATAAACACCGGCCAATTGAGCGTAGATTTTTCCCTGCCCCGAAAGCGCCACTGCTTTCTCTAACGCCGGGCGAGCCTTTTCCCCTTCACCCGCCTGTTGCCAGGCCTGGCCGAGTAATTCCAAATGTTTAGCGTTTTCCTGCACCTGCTTTTTAGTGATGGCCGTTTCGAGGGTCACGGCCGCACGGTAAGGGGTCTTCGCACCGAGGTAGAGATAGGCGAGGGACAGCAGTTCGCGCTCTTTGTCTAAAGCACCGGCCAGATAAACCACTTCTGTAGCCACCAGACGTTCGATATTTTTATTCAATTGGCCGTACAAACCCCCAAGCTGATGCCAATAGCGATAGCGCGGGTAGTGCTTAATGAGTTGCTTCAAGACCGGCAGGGCCTGACGGTATTCCTCCTGCTCAAAGTAGAGCAGGCTTTGCAGTGACCACCAGGCCTCGGGGAGCCGCTTGCCTCTGCGTTCATAATCGCTAATCGCCCGTTTGATATAAGCCTGGGCTGCCGTTTTTTTATCGAGCTGATAATTGAAGACCACAGACCACAAAGAGACCACAAAGGACATCCATCTAAATAACCCCTTAGAGCTTAGCAAAGCGGGTATTATTCATCTTTCCGCCACCAGCGATAAACTCTTGGCCCCCTTTCAAGCAACAGAAGCACTCGGCGATAGTCGCCGTATTCACTTAAATAAAGGGGTTACAATAGATCTTGAAGCCAACTAGCAGAGGGTTGAACATGTCACAGCAGTGTCCACACAGCACCGAAGCCACGTGCCGCGATTGCCGCATGAACTCGCTCTGTCTGCCCATTGCCCTGGAGTTAGATGAAGTCGATCTCCTCAATGATATTGTCCAACGCGGCCACCCTCTGCACAAAGACCACTCTGCCTATAACTGTGGCGATGAGTTTCGCTCGGTTTACGCTGTGCGCAGCGGTGCCATCAAAACCTATAACGTTAACGACCAAGGCATCGAGCAGGTCACCGGCTTTTATCTGCCCGGCGAAATCTTTGGTATGGACGGCATCGCCCACAACCAGCACATTAACTCGGCCGTTGCCCTAGAAACCGCTGCCATTTGTGAAATACCCTTTGGCCGCATGGAAGAGCTGAGTATCACCCTACCATCGCTACAACGGCATTTTTTCAAATTGATGAGCAGGGAAATCACCTACGACCAACGATTGATTACCCTGCTCAGTAAAAACAGTGCCGAGGAGCGCATTGCCACCCTGCTGCTGAATCTCTCCGCACGCAACGCCAAGCGCAAGCTGTCGAATGTGCGCTTTCGTCTACCCATGTCCCGGGCCGATATCGGCAATTACCTCGGCTTGACCGTCGAGACCGTGAGCAGAGTTTTTACCGGCCTGCAAAAACAAGCTATTCTTGATGTTGATAAAAAAGAAATTGAAATTTTGGATATTCCCGGCTTGCAACAATTGGCAAATACCGAAGTATTATCCACTCGCTAGCAGGCCCTTAAACTAACGGGGGCGCTACTGATAGCACATTCGGAATGTAGCTCAGCTTGGTAGAGCACTGTCTTCGGGAGGCAGGGGCCGGAGGTTCAAATCCTCTCATTCCGACCAAATGACTCAAAACTAACAACTCTGTGGTGACCACTTCGTCGCCAAAAGGCTCCTAGGGACATCCACTGTAATATCAACATCGGATTAAATCAGCCCTCCTTGCTGCAAACCATCTTTCGTAAAATTTTTGACTTTGACCATGCTGTCGCAACAAAAAACACACTCTCGACGACAAGCATCTTACGACCAAGGCCAGAAGCCAACTAGTCTCGCTAGAGGCAAGCCCCTACTACCACTGTGTCTCTCGCTGTGCACACCGGGCCTCCTTTCCCTGTGGTGACAGCTACGAGCACCGACGGACTTGGGTTGAAGATAAGCTATAGGCCTTAGCCTAGGTCTTCTGTATCGATGTCGCCGCCTATGCGGTGATGTCGAATCATTACCATGTGGTACTGCACATTCATACGGAAGAGGTGACGCAGTTCAGCACCCTTCAGGTCATTGAACGCTAGCATCCGTTATTTAAGGGTAACTGGTTAAGCCATCGCTTTGCTCGCGGCGAGCGCCTGGGCAAGGTTGAGCGTGAAGTCCTGGCAACGGTTAACGGGACTTGGCGCGAACGCTTGGCCGACATCAGTTGGTTTATGCGCTTGATCAACGAAGGCATTGCCCACCAAGCCAATAAAGAAGAGGGCTGTACCGGGCGTTTAAGCCGCTTAAATATCTCAGCCGATCATTGGCTCACCCTCAGCACCCAATTTGAAGGGCGTTTTGGTCGTGTTGCTGGCACCCTCCAGTATCTCAAACAAGTTTGTGCCGCCCTGAACTATCGACGAATACCGGGCATGAGCAGCTGTAAATTACTATTTGAAGGCGACTAGCGACCAAGCGTTCAGCCCGGGCGGAGTAAAATCTATCTTTTATACAGAAAGAACCTGTCAGCTCTACTCGTCACTACTTCAACCATACCCACCAAGCCTCGAAACAACTCAATGCATAGCTGCCACCACATCTCACCCAATCAATACGAAGACGTAACGACAAGGATTTATATACATCCATTTTTTGCACTGGAATTTTAGATGGATGTCCTTATTTGTTTGCTTATTTGTTTGGTGTTAATTGCATCTACTTTCCGATGAATTTCCGACGCTGCCGTCTATGCGCCCATATTTTTATTGTCGTGAAACCACCTCGTTAATTTACACATATAAAGTAATTCAATTTTCACGCACTGATGACAAGCAGCGATAACACTTGTAGGTTTTAGCGCTCGACCTAGGCTAGTGAACATTTAACACAGCCTGTAAGTTATGACAGGCACTACTTGCAAGAATAAGTGATATTGTTCACAAATACCAAGTATGAGTATTTGGTAATAATAAACTTGCCAGGAATGATCGCCTCCGTAAAGTGAAGCTATATGTTTATTAGAGGCTGCCTCACTTTTCAGTGCCGATGACATTTGATATTCATAGGTTTTGACAGTTAGCTATTAATGCATTCAATCTCTTCGCATTGATTGCACGGTTGCTCTGCAGGTTAAATTTAAAATAATAATAGCAGGGTTCTAATAAAACCTTTTTCCCAATAATAATTCCGATTAATAATAAAAACACGCATTAATAAGTGTAATTCATGATGGTGCTGTATGAGAGAATCTAAAAAAATAAACGCCTTTGTACCTTGCCTTGCATTGGTGGCTTCAGCCTTGATAGCGCCGCCGGTATCGGCTTTCGATTACAGTGTCTCTGGCTTTATACGTCAAGAAATGGCCTATAAAATAAATAGTAGTCAAAACCCGAATAGCGCCCACGGCAACCCTCTCAATGGCGTAACCGTCACCAATCTGGTGCCTCTTGATCCCCTGGCCTGTCTTGCGGTAGATATTTTAGCGGGCGTAGGTTGTATTAATGGCACCTTGCCACGAACAAAGGCGAGGAAAGATCTAGATCAGTCTGTCGACTGGAATGTCAATGCGACACGAGCTGAGATTGATATTTCCACTTACTTGAGTAACAACCTTAAGGGTTTCACAAAAATAAGAGCCTATTATCAACCGGATGTGTTCAATGATTACGGTGATAACAATCTATTCGGTGTGAATAATCACGGCAACGAGGCGACCTATTTATCGCTCAGTGATGATGATTATATTATCGATCTTCCTTCCCTCTATTTTGATTATTCAAAGGGGCCGCTTTGGGTCAGACTCGGACAGCAGCAAATTGCCTGGGGCGAGGCGCTATTTTTTCGTGTCGCCGATATGGCCAATGGTCTTGATTTGAGACGCCATTTGTTTTTCGATTTTGGTGCAGAGGAATATGCCGATGAGCGTTTATCGTCGCCTGGCATTCGCGCTAGCTACAATTTCGCCAACAATTGGGAGCTCGAAGTCTTTGCGCAAATGTTTCAGCCCTCGGTAATTCCCAATCGGGGCTCACCCTATAGCCTCTTGCCCTATCAGTTTACCTTGGACCTGGAATCTGGCTATGACCGGGTGGATGACAACGTAAACGCAGGTATTCGCTTACGTGGGCAGGTGGGTGAGTTGGGATTACAGTTTTTTGCCATCAGTCGCCACAACCCTGACCCCCTCATTAGATTGGTGCCAGGAGGGCAGGTACTAGCTGAGGGTAGCCTGCTCAAAGGTCCTTTTGGCCCCAGTGGCGCAACGGTGGACAGCCAGCCCTTTACTCGAGACACCAGCGGTGACTTTGGTTTTAACTCATGGCAGGATTGGTTCGGGGGTACCGGATTAGCAGGTATTGATGGCGTTGGTATTCTCAATACCTTAATTGGAGAGTATGGCTATATCGACGATGTCTTTACCGTACTCTCATATGCTGGCTTTACCGACAGTTTTGGTGACCCTCGTGTGAGTGATATTGAGGATGGTAAGTTAATTGTCGATATTCTAGTAACTGGATTTGAACACCCCTTGCAGGCCGGTGGTGAAGCGGTGTATGTATCGGAGAATATTTTTGGCTTTGGCTTTAACTATATATTTTACGCCGAGCCAGACACTTTGTTTGACCAGTTAGTGGTGAGACTTGAAGCCAGTTATACCCCCGACAAAAAATTCACTTCACCGAGTGTGTCATCTAATTTTATTGAGAATGACGAGTGGATTACCAGCTTAACGCTGGAGAAATATCATCGCTTCTCCGATGACTTCCCGGCCACATTCTTCATCTTCGAGTGGATGCATAAATCCGAGAGCGACATGATGGGACGACATTTAAGTGGCCTCGGTGGTGACAGGAATCATCTGCCGGGTGGTGGTGAGCAGGACCGAGGCTGGGATGGCTTTGTGTTTGCCCTACAGCAGCCCTTCCCGAACCTCACCTGGCGTCTGGATATGTCCCTACTTTACGATCTCAATGGCGGCTACTTTTTCCAACCCGCTGTACGCTATAAACCGAATGGCGATTGGACGATAGAAGCCTTCGCCAATATTATTGGTGCCGATAATAACGGCTCAATATTCGCCCCCCTCGAATTCTCTGATGACTTTACCATGCGTTTAACCTACCTATTTTAGGCCGCATCTGCTCTGCATTTTGTTGTTAATTGCTTTGTAGACGTATTTAACTGCCCTGTGAATACGATTAGCTAAACCCATAAACTCCTTGTTTATGGGTTTTTTTTACACCTCGTAAAAGTGAAGCACGGGCTCTAGCCATGGTATAGCCTCCTCTCGAGTCATTCGGCGGGAGCGCACCCCATTTTTTATCAACGCGACAAGAGGTGCCCCCGTACTGGGGGGGGGGCAAGTGATTATCTTAGATACAGCCGCAGCTTTGTTGGCAGTGGTGCTCATCGAAAACATCCATCAAGATAATATTCCTGCTTGAGGTGTTGACACTATGCCCTAAATTTACATTATATCGGCAGCCGTTTCGGCGATGATGTCGTTAAATTTTGAGTGGTAAAGATAGGTATATTTTTGTGACATCGCTAGGCCAGGGTGTAGATAGTTGTGGGGTCAAAGCCCAGCGCCTCGAACAATTCTTGGTGATCGGCTAGTTCGACTCGTTGTAGGTAACGCGCTCGGGTGGCGAGGTTGAGACCGCCATTGCTGGCAGCGCTGCACTCTTCGTAGGTGATCAGGGCGGCTTCGACCTGGCGCTTGAGTTGCCACAGCGGGTTGACCACGTCGTTGATATTGCCGAGCCAGTGCAGCAGCTCTGTGCCGCTGGCCAGCAGGCCTTGACCCAGGGCGCTGGCGTGCGCGGCGGCCTTGCCGGTACTGCTTTTGAGCTGATGGCTTTTAGCCAGGCTCAGAGCCTCTGCCCGCTCGCGGCTAATAATCAAGGTCAAGCTGGCGGAAATCGCCAGGCGCAGTTCGCTGGCCGACGGCACCGCTGGCGTTTCTGCCTGTCGTTTTAAGGGTTTTGGGCGTTTTCGGTAAAGGCTGAGCCGATGGTTGTCGAGCAGCTGTGTCAGCCCGGCGGCGGGGCTTTAGAATGGGTGTCCAGGTGAGCTTTTCTGCGTATCTGACCCCATTTTTTTGTTTTAAGGGTTTTGGGCGCTTTCGATAGAGGCTGAGCCGGTGGCTGTCGAGCAGCTGTTTCAGGCCGGCGGCGGGGGTTTAGAATCGGTGTCTAGGTGAGCTGTTTTTTTCATTACTAAATATTTTTCGCTTCCCTTGAGGCTAAAAATGCTTTTGCCGCATCACTTAAACCACCAGATATTTCAACTCTAAACTCATGATATGAATTTCTGATATCTTCAGGCCAGCTCATTCCGCTATTCTTCCATTGATATCCACCAGGCACATCATCTATGTATATAGGTAAATCAACAAGCCCATTTTTAGCGAGATCAACAATATTTATAGTACTACTTTTCACTGCGAGTATATCTTCCTTGTTGCCCGAATATTGATCCAGAGACAATTCCAGTGAAATTGCCTTTTGTTTTAATAATACTTTATTCACTTCAACCTCAAATGCTACCTGCCTTCCGAAAAATCCCGAACAAATTTTTACTTGGTAGTAACACCTGATTTAAACTAGCGTTAGTTTTAAACCTTCCACCAAGCTCTTCAGTTGGTAAAATTTTTGACAAAAACCCAACGACCCCCTCTTTAGGTGAAAGTTCATATACATCATACTCAAAGGCATCATTTTTCATAGGCAAGCCAAATGAATCCCACATTCCATTATCAGAATTTTGTGCTTTTAACAGTTCTTCTTTAGTCGTCAAAAAAGGACTGAATTGATAGTCACTAATATTATTACCTTTCGGGATTATTTTTATAAGCGCCTTATCCACGGATATTTTTTCCGGCAAACTGGCTCCTGACCTCACATGATCCGTAGCCCATGAGAGCACTTGCTCATCAGGAATATCATTTGGAACAGATGCACGTAAAGCCTCAAAATACTCTTTCCCATCAGCATGATTAATTAACCAGTTTTCAGCCACCTGATGACTTACACCTTTAGTTTTAAATGCTGGCACATAATTAACTAACTCAAGCTCTTCTGGAGTTAACTCATCCAACTTTCCTTTAGGCGTTTTATCATTAGCTACGCCATTATATTCTGGGGCAAGATTGTTTGGAACCAGCCTAACAGGCAACACAGCAACTTTATCAGTCGGCGCTTGTAACTCAGGCTTTTCTAATTGTTGACTAGCCCGCCCTTTGCGACCATCTGAGCCACCATCAACAACCCTCGTCGCCTCCCCCCGCCGACGCACAATCTCTCTGGGCGAGCCCTCCAGCGCCTCTGCCAATAATACCAACCTCCTACCAACGCGCCCAAACTCACCGGCATGTCGCTCCTTACTCGCCATACCCATGGCAAGGCCCGTGCCGGCGGTCGCTGCCGCCAGCAGCAAGGCCAGTAACACTTCAAATACCGCGTTGCCCGCCGCCTGGCTATATTCCAGCGCGTGCTGGGCCTCGATATAGTCTTTGGCAAAGCCGCCGATCAGTGCCACCACCTGCTTGTCACCCGCCAGCACCCAGGCGCTGTGCCAGGCCTGGCTGAAGGCGTCGAGGTCGATGGTCGCGGGGTCAAAGCCCAGTGCCTCGACCAATGCTTGATGATCGGCCAGCTCGACTCGCTTTAAGTAGCGCGCTCGGGTGGCGAGGCTGAGGCAGCCATTGCTGGCAGCTCTGCACTCTTCGTAGATGATCAGGGCGGCGTCGACTTGGCGCTTGAGTTGCCACAGCGGATTGACCACGTCGTTGATATTGCCGAGCCAGTTAAGCAAGTCTGCGCCGCTGGCCAGCAGGCCTTGGCCTAGGGCACTGGCGTGCGCGGCTGCCTTGCCGGCGCTGCTTTTGAGTTGATCGATTTTAGCCAGGCTCAGGGCCTCTGCCCGCTCGCGGCTAATAATCAGTTTCAAGCTGGCGGCAATGATCAGGCGCAGCTCGCTGGCCGACGGCACCGCTGGCGTTTCTGCCTGTCGTTTTAAGGGTTTTGGGCGCTTTCGGTAGAGGCTGATCCGGTGGCTATCGAGCAACTTTGTCAAGCCGGCCGCTGAGTTTTAGAATGGGTGTCCAGGTAAGCTTTCTCTTTTACCCCATTTTTTCTTACTCTGTCACAAGTGATTTCATCTTGCAATAAGGGGCGGACCATATATGACCCCGCTTTTCTAATGAGACCTATAACTCATCAACTGAATTTTGAATTTCAGCAAGCAGGAACTCAGAGAAACTATTTGCTATAACGCTCTTATTTCCATCATGCTTATACGAAATCTCAGTCTCAACAACTGGAGCGGCACCATCTTTATTTATTTGCGAGATGTCAATGCTAAAACTTTGACCATATCCAGAAGATTTTATTTTAATCATGTCTTTAGATATATCGCCTCTTTCTCTAGCCACTTGAGTACAAAATATTACACACGGAACGCTCTGACCTTCAAGCCCGGACTTAGTAATCCCATAAAACTCTTCAGCTTCAAAAGATAGCGCTCCATACTTCTTTAGGAAATATTTATAATCATCAGGAAGCTCCCCTAGCAGCCTCTCTGTCGCTGTAATTAATTCATCGGAAGCACCACCGCAGGATAAAATCTCCTCCCCACTTTTCTCCATTATCCAGCCTGCTTTCTCTATTTTTTCTATGCTCATTTAGTCCTCCTTACTTAAAATCATTAGCCCTTGTTTTCCAATATTTCTTTTTCCATGTATTAAAAGGCCCTCGAACCATGGACGGAGGAGCGCTACTGTATCGCCGTCGAATACCATCTAAGCCTTTCCATGATTTATCATACTGATTAGAATAAATATGTAGCGTTCGATCATTTTTACTATGAAATACTGAACCGACTTCTGCCATTGAACCAGGTTCATCCTGAGTAAGATGGTGAAGATTAACCTCTTCGCCATTGGGGCCAATAGGAGCTTTTCCTTTTTGCATCCTTTCAACGTTTGTCTTTCCAAACCCATCAATACGATCGGGCTCAATTAACTCATCGCGCTGAAAAACCTTTCTTCCTTCAACAGTTTCCTTTGTCAATTTTTTTGTTGTATCGGGAGGAGTTTCACCCGCTGGCTTAGGTTTTCTTGATAGCAGCTTAGCAGGTAACGCTGCAACTTTGTCTGCCCGCACTTGTAGCTCAGGCGTTACTGTTTCTTGACTGACTCGCCCTCTACGACCACTTGATCCACCACCATCAACAACCCTCGTCGTCATCCCGCGCCGACGCACAATCCCTCTGGGCGAACCCTCCAACGCCTCTGCCAATAATCCCAACTTCCTACCGACGCGCCCAAACTCCCCGGCATGTAGCGCCTTACTCGCCATGCCTATGGCAAGGCCCATGCCGGCGGTCGCGGCCGCCAGCAGTAAGGCCAATAACACCTCAAATACCGCGTTGCCCGCCGCTTGGCTATATTCCAGCGCGTGCTGGGCATAGATATGGTCTTTGGCAAAGCCGCTGATCAGTGCCACCACCAGCTTGTCACCGGCCAGCACCCAGGCGCTGTGCCAGGCCTGGCTGAAGGCGTCGAGGTCGATGGTCGTGGGGTCAAAGCCCAGCGCCTCGACCAATTCTTGGTGGTTGGCCAGTTCGGCTCGCTTTAGGTAGCGCGCTCGGGTGGCGAGGTTGAGGCAGCCATTGCTGGCAGCGGTGCATTCTTCGTAGGTGATCAGGGCGGCGTCGACTTGGCGCTTTAGTTACCACAGCGAATTGACCACGTCGTTGATATTGCCGAGCCAGTGCAGCAGCTCTGTGCCGCTGGCCAGCAGGCCTTGACCTAGGGCGCTGGCGTGCGCGGCGACCTTGCTGGTACTGCTTTTGCGTTGATGGCTTTTAGCCAGGCTCAGGGCCTCTGCCCGCTCGCGGCTAATCATCAGTTTCAAGCTGGCGGCAATCGCCAGACGCAGCTCGCTGGCCGACGGCACCGTTGGCGTTTCTGCCTGTCGTTTTAAGGGTTTTGGGCGTTTCCGGTAGAGGCTGAGCCGGTGACTATCGAGCAGCGGTGTCAGGCCGGCGGCGGGGTTTTAGAATGGGTGTCTAGGTGAGCTGCTTATAACTCGATGCGATAAAGTCGACCAACCACTGCGGATCGGGCCACTGGGCAAAGCATATTTTTGTATTGCCCTGTTGCAGGCTGATGCAATAATCGCTGTCGTTGAACCGGCTGTGCGTTTGAAATAATGACGCCAGCGATAGAGTGTTTGTACGGGGATATTATTTGCTTGTGCATATTCACTGACCGTACCCTCGAAGGTCGAAGCTTGCAGAAGGTGTTCGGGCCAATACTGTTGTTTTGCTGTGACTTTCGACATGGTATTTTCCAACGGTGAAAAATACGGATGATGCCAAAAGGAAACCAGGTATTTTAGAGATAGATAGCCGGACGCTTACAGCTGTTTCGGGTAAAAAAACGCCCTAACTTTTCTAACTTCCGGATCACAAATCAAAGACTTGACCCCATTTTTTTGCCATTTTTTTGTGCATTTTTTTCTTACCTAGATCCTAACCCCCGATCTTACACTCCAAGTTTTTTGCAGACTAATCTGTAAGCTTGGATTATTCTTTAACGAAAAAATATAACCAAAGTAATCCTCTTCTTCGTCATACTCTGGAATATTTGGATCAAAAAGAGGGTCGCCATTCCACCACGCAGGGTATTCAATTAATTTATTATCTACTGAAAAAACCGTGATTTTTCTAGAAAAATCATGGTGGTAAGCCACCTTTAAACTGAGGCCTGAAAAATCCCAACGCTGGTCATCCCACTGAAAATACAATGTAGATCCTTCCACGTATAATGCAAACGTATGTCCATCAAGAATATAAATATTACCTGTTACTTTCGTTTCCACGAACTCAGCGCATGAAGAGATAGCCCCACTATCCACGTCAAGTTGAAGAATTTCTCTTGGACCATAGAGGCGACCAACTAAAACTTTATTTCCCATCATCTTCAACCTTAGCAATACCTGTCAATATGTCCATCGTTGGATTACTCCTAGTTCCTGCATTAATTACTTCTTGCGTAGAACCGTATTTTACAAGTAAGTCATCATAAGCTGGGCCATTAGGGTTGTTATATTTTTTCATATTGCGCTCGTAAAGTCGTGGTAGCTTATCGTCAGAATACTTAGACATTCGCGTTTGATTACGTATATCTACAAGCTGCCTGGCTACACTCTCTTCACTCAGACCTTTAGAACGCATGTCTCCAATCCATTTTTTTTCGTCCGCAAGACCTTGGTGGTAGTCCAGACGAACAGTTCGCGCGGAAGCAACCTGTTTTATATCAGTCCAATCCACAGGCCATGGTGGCGCAAATTCGGAGCTTTCTTTCGGTACATATCCGTAGGCTCCCTTCTCTTCATGTATCAAGTCATAGGGTATTTCTTTAACGTCATAAGAAAAATTATTCGCTGTACTTTGCTTGCCATTTTTTTTAATGACAGGGTTCTCGGTTAAATCACCAGATGGATTGTTTGGAATCGATTTAGCAGCTAACATCGCAACCTTATCAGTCGATGCTTGTAGCTCAGGATTTTCTAATTCTTTACTGGCTCCCCCTCTACGACCACCTGAGCCACCACCATCAACAACCCTCGTCGTCATCCCGCGCCGACGCACAATCCCTCTCGGCGAGCCCTCCAAAGCCTCTGCCAATAATACCAACTTCCTACCGACGCGCCCAAACTCCCCGGCATGTCGCGCCTTACTCGCCATGCCCATGGCAAGGCCTGCGCCGGCGGTCGCTGCCGCCAGCAGTAAGGCCAATAACACCTCAAATACCGCGTTGCCCGCCGCCCGGCTATATTCCAGCGCGTGCTGGGCGTCGATATAGTCTTTGGCAAAGCCGCCGATCAGTGCCACCACCTGCTTGTCACCGGCCAGCACCCAGGCGCTGTGCCAGGCCTGGCTGAAGGCGTCGAGGTCGATGGTCGTGGGGTCAAAGCCCAGCGCCTCGACCAATGCTTGATGATCGGCCAGTTCGACTCGCTTTAAGTAGCGCGCTCGGGTGGCGAGATTGAGGCAGCCATTGCTGGCAGCGCTGCATTCTTCGTAGGTGATCAGCGCGGCGTCGACTTGGCGCTTCAGTTGCCACAGCGGGTTGACCACGTCGTTGATATTGCCGAGCCAGTGCAGCAAGTCTGTGCCGCTGGCCAGCAGGCCTTGCCCTAGGGCGCTGGCGTGCGCGGCAGCCTTGCCGGTGCTGCTTTTGACTTGATGGTTTTTAGCCAGGCTCAGGGCCTCTGCCCGCTCGCGGCTAACAATCAGTTTCAAGCTGGCGGCAATCGCCAGGCGCAGTTCGCTGGCCGACGGCACCGCTGGCGTTTCTGCCTGTCGTTTTAAGGGTTTTGGGCGCTTTCGGTAGAGGCTGAGCCGGTGGCTGTCGAGCAGCTGTGTTAGGCCGGCGGCGGGGTTGAGTGCGCCAATGCGATAGCGGCTACCGAGTTGGAATTTGAGGCTGCGCAGCTCGTGGGCCGGCAGGCTTTGCACAAACATGCTGGCTTGCCCGCGAGTGAAGTGCTCGCGCCGCCAAGAGCCGCCACGGGGCGGGCGGGTGGCATCGCAAAGTTGCAGACCTTGCCCACAGCGGCTGGTGAAGAATAATGTTGGCATGGCGCGTCATCGTCCTTGGTGACAGGTATTCAATAAGAGCCGTAAAAATGCAGCGGCGGATGGTAACACGGCCCTGCGCTGGCAAGGCATTACACAGAGTGATTCACCAAACAGTAAACGTCACAAGTGACGCTAGCTTTTACTCGCTAATGACAGGTGGCTGTCTCTATAACATTCTTTATGAAGCGTTCTTATATTGTGTTTCTCATCACAGGTATGCCGGGCTTGAGTTAATTATATTTCGATTATTTCCAACTAAACGGCCATACCGATAATGGCACTGGCATTGCAACATCAACACACAAAACCCCAAGCCTGCTGTCTCTTTAATACCTGCCAAGCAGCCTTATTAAACGCTAGTCACTTGTAGACCAAAGTGCTCGCTATCTGCTTAACTGAATAGCTATTTTTTGCCCCACACTATGTACCGCAGGCTGTAATTTCAGCCCCCGCCGCGCGCAAGTCGGCCTCCCGCTCACCCTCGGCACGGGCATAGTTCAACCACTGTCTAGCGTTAACTACAGAGGCCTTGTACTTACCCGCCCGCTCAAAAGCTGCCACGGCCTTGTCATAACAATGTAAATTTAACTGCGCATTGCCCAGCACCAACTGTACGGCACCGGGGCGTTTAAGCTGGCCCTTTTGCAGGGCATTTTCTGCCGCTGCCTCTGCGCGGGTATTGTCGCCAATATCGAGATAAACAGCGGCCAGTTGCGCGTAGATTTTTCCCTCGCCAGAAAGCGCCGCTGCTTGTTCCAGCACCGGGCGGGCCTTAAGACCTTCACCGGCCTGCTGCCAGGCCTGGCCGAGTAATTCTAAATGTTTGGCCGTCGCTTCAATTTCCTTTTGCTTAATGGCGGTTTCTAGCGTGACGCCGGCGCGATAGGGCGTGTTCGCACCGAGGTAGAGATAGGCCAAGGACAGCAACTCGCGCTCTTTATTCAGCGCCCCGGCTAAATAAACCAGCTCCGTTGCCACCAGGCGTTCAATGTTTTTGCCCAATTGGCCGTATAAGCCACCGAGTTGGTGCCAGTAGCGATAGCGTGGGTAGTGCACAATTAATTGCTTCAATACCGGTAGGGCCTGGCGATACTGCTCTTGTTCAAAATACAGCAGGCTTTGCAGTGACCACCAGGCCTCGGGTGGGCGCTTATCTCTGTGCTGGTAAGCACTGATCGCCTGTTCGATATTCGCCTGCGCGGCCTTCTTTCTATCGAGCTGATAATAGGCTTGGGCGAGCAGAGCCCTGGTTTTGGCATCCGCAATTTGCGTATCGGCCCGGTGCACACCGCCGGCCTGGGGGTCACCAACGGCCGAGGCTTTGAGCAGGCGCTCGAGAAACTGCGCCGCACTGGCGTAGTCTTCTAGCTGAAAGTACAGCTGAGCCACGGTGTTGTAGGTGCCAACCTGCATTTTATGCTCGGCCGCCGGTTCGTCGAGTAGCCTTAAATAAGCCGCTATGGCCCGCCGGTAGTGCTGTTGGGAAAAGTGTACATAGCCCAAATAATTCCACACTTGCGACTTTTCAAAACTACTGGTGCAGTATTTTTCGCCCGCCAAAGTCAGTACTTGCTGCGCCTGTGGCCAGCCCTCTGCGGTGATGGCTCGTTGTGCGGCCTCGAGTTTTTTGGCGCAGCGCTGGCCGACCGCCTGGCGACGCCGGGTTGGTGCACTGGCGTATTTGCCGGGTTTCGCCGCTGACTCTTTGTGGCCCGCCAGAGCCGGCCACGGGGTGGTGGCAAACATTAGCACCAGCAGCAGTAGCGCCGAAGAACGGATGCGGCGAGCGGGCATCGGTGCGCTACTCCAGCTGGAAACTAAATTTATACATCACCCCCGCCACCTCGACCCCGCGACCATCGATCACCCGGGGTTTGTACTTGAGCTTAATAGCGGCCTTTAAGGCCGCGCTACCAAAGCCATAATTGGCCGGCGACTCTTCCACCAACGTCACGCCACGCACGCCACCGCCGGTGGTAATGATCAGCTCTACCACGGCATAGCCCTGGCGACCCCGGGCCAGCGCCCGGCGCGGATACAGCGGCTGGGGCACATAGACCGGGATGTAGTCGGTATCGCGGGCAAAGTCGCCACCGGGGCCAAGCTGTAAGCTCGCCGAGGGCCTTGGAGGTGCCTGTAAATTAATAGTCGCGGCGGGTAGCTCAAAGTGTAGGGCTTGGCGGGGCATACTGGGCGGCAGTTGGCTCGGGTCCGGCGGTCGCTGCAGCTTTGGCGGCTTCACAAACTCGCTGACGCTGCGCTCGGGCTGCCAGATATCGGCAATTTTATAACTGTCTTTACTTCCCGGCACCGGCCCCCGGTTCACCACCATCACCACCATTAGCATCAATAAGACACTGGTCACCAACACGGCCCCGCACAAGGCCCCGGCAAAGCGCGCGACAATGCCACCAGCGGCTTCGTTACTGCCGCGTAAAAACCTAGTCATGGCGGGTCGACACCGAAATATCGTCAATTCCCAGCTGCCCGGCAATGCCGCTGACCAGCGCCAAACGGCCAATGCTGGCGGCCTTATCGACCTGTATTACTAGGCTGCCCCGAGGGTTTTCGGCCTGCAGGCGCGCCAGGGCAAATTTGATACGGTTATCGGCCAGCGGCGATTTATCCATCCAGATCACATCGTGGCGATCAATCGCCACCAACATCGCTGGCTTTTTCGCCACCGCACTCACCGCCGCAACCAACTCCACCTGCGGCCCCGGCAACTTCACAAACGATGCCGTGACAATGAAGAAAATCAATAAGATAAAAACCACATCGAGCATCGGCGTTAAATCGATGGCCTGCAGCGGCGAGTCATCACCAGCCACCGCGCGGCTCGCCTCGCTAAGAATGCGCCGGCTCATCGCTGGCGCCCCAGTGTTGTCGCGTCAACCTGCAGCGCATCGTCCAATAATAGGCTATTGGCCAAACGCGCCTTGGCGCGCCGCCCAATGCGGTCGATGCCCGTGAGGCCAATCAGGCCGGACAGGGCCGCCACCATACCGGCCATGGTCGGAATGGTGGCCCGTGAGACACCGCTCGACATCGCGCGAGCGCCACCGCCCTCGGCCAGGCCCATGGTCTCAAAGACACCGACCATGCCGGTAACGGTGCCGAGTAGGCCAAACAAGGGGGCCACCGCCACCAGGGTTTTAATCATTGGCACAAAGCGATCGATGCGCTCATCGACCTCGGCCAACAGCGCCGCACGTACCTGGCGGGCGCGCCGCGAGTGCCGGTCGCTGCGCTGCTGCCAAAGTGTCAGGCAGCGCGCCATATCGTCGCGCAGGGCGCTGCGATAGTAGAGAAGACGTTCAATTAACAACAACCAGAGCAATAAGATCAGCGCGACGATAAACAGCAGCACCGGGCCGCCCATATCGGCCAATTGCAGCAAATAATTCGCCATCTCGAACACGGCACTCATGCTGTTGTCACTGGGGGCATGATGGCTAGGCCAACCTTACCGAGGACTGTCTTGCGAAGGCGGTAGGCGAGCCTCCGCCTTCAGTGCCACGATACCGGCGCTCTGCTCTTCCAGCACATGCAAAATGCGCCGCGCGTAGCCATTCACCCAGGTATGTAGCAGCAGGGTCGGTATCGCCACCAGCAGCCCCAACACCGTGGTCACTAGGGCTTGGGAAATACCGCCGGCCATCAGTTTCGGGTCGCCGGCGCCAAAAATAGTGATTTGCTGAAACACCACAATCATCCCGGTGACGGTGCCGAGCAGGCCCAGCAGCGGCGCAATCATGGCAATAATTTTCAGTAGGTTGAGGCCAATTTCAATGCTCGGGCGCTCTTTCAATATCGCCTCGTGCAGCTTCAGCTCCATCGATTCCGGGTCGAGCCCGGCATACGTGTCGGCCACCGCCAAGACCCGCCCCAAGGGGTTATTCGGCGAGCATTCATCCGCTTGTAACTGGCGGCGCACACCGGCGAACACGCCGCGCAATACCGCCGCCCGCCACAGCGCCAGCACCAATGCCACCGCACCCAGAGCGCTAATCACATAGCCGACTAAACCACCCTGAGACCATTTTTCCAGTACCCCCGGCCGGTCGGCCAAGGCGCGCAATAAGCCCCCGCCCACCGGGCCACTGGGGTCGATGGCAACTGGGGTAAAGGCATCTGTTGCCGTCTCTAGGGCAAGTGCACCCTTGCTCAGGCCGCGGGGCTGGCGCGCCAGCTCAGCCAGCACACCGCTATCGGGGTTGTAACTTAAATAATGCCCATTAGAGAGCAGGTTAAATAAACCGATGCGTATCACTTGCCGCTCGCGTTGCTCGCCATCGGCACTCAGTACCGCCGCGTTAAAGCGGCTAATCCGGCCCGACTCGACCATCTCACGGCTCATTTCATAGGCCAGGTTTTCGATCTCTTCGAGGGCGGGCAGACGGCTGTGGCTGCTCATCTTTTCGATCAGTTGATGGAGCTGATCCGTGCGCCCCGGGTACTGGGCGCTGACCACGGATTTTTCCAGCCGGGTCACCGTATCACCGGCAGTGGCGGTGATGTGTCCAAATAACTCCTTGAGTGTGCCAAGGCGGCTTTCCATTTGCGCCTGCAGCGCTTCAAGCTCGCGCTCATTGTCGCTAAACGTGGTTTCAAGCTCGCCACTGCGCGCTTCTGCTTCGGCCTTTTGCCGTTGCGCCTGCGCCAGCAGTTGCGCCCGACGACTATTCTCCGCCTTAAAGGCCTGCTCGCGCTCGCGGTGTTCTTTTGACTCCCCCACCTTCGCCGCCTTGATCAACTGCAAGAGCTGGTCGAGGGACTCAACGTCGCGGTGGGCACTGGGCTTAGCGTTAAGAGTTGCCTTAGGCGAGTCGTCGGCCAGGGCCGGTAAAAAGCCAAGGATAGTCATCAACAATAAGGCACTTAAGCCGGTGCCTAAGACGCTGTTCAACATCCTCACGAAACCACCGCCACTGCGCGCTGACTAGCCGTCGAGCGAGAGCCCACCGCAGCACTCGCCGGCACCGCTCTCGGTACAGACAGGGGTAGCGTCATCATATCCAGCGGTGCCTGTTTCTTCGCCATGCGAATGGCATTGGCCACGGCGCGGCGATACTGCCCCGCCGCCACCGTTTGCCACTGCCCACTGGTTTTATTCCACACCTCGGTCAGGCTTTGATTGGCCGTTTGAAACAACAGGGCGATGCGGCCGACGCGCAAAAATGCCCCCTGACGCGGCTGCCCAGCGATGCTTAAGACACCGTCAAATTGCTCGATGGTGGCGCTGTATTCACCTTCAATGGCGTAGAGTTCGAGCACCTGGCGTGACTTTTCGGCGGCGCTAAAGCGCGCGGAATCCATATTCTCGCGCACCTGGTCAACACTGGCCTGGCGCTCGGCTATTTTAAAGGGCAGGTCGAGACGGATAAATTGCTCCAGGGCAAGCAACATATTCAATGACAGCGGGATAATTTGACGCTCGATCAGCGCCGCGTTTTCGACAGACTCGGCAATATCGGCCATGGTCTGGCGCTGCTGAGCAATTTGCCGAGAGAGCTGAGCGTTATACACCTGCAGGCCTTCAATTTGCTTATTCAACAACTGAAACTGACGCTGCAGCTTGTCGCTTTGCGCCACCGTCGTATCGATACGACGCTGCGATGCCTGGGCGGCAGCGGTCTTCTCGGCACCGACCTTGATCACCGTGTCCAGTTCGACCCCATAAACGACCTGGGTTTGCAGCCCGGCCACCAATACCAGGGCCAGCAAGAACAATAATGCCGGCACTTTTTGACGCTGTTTTTCGACGCTCATTTTCATCCTGCTGTGACAGTTATTAGTTATTTTCTATCCAGGCGCACAAAGCTACAGGCCGGTGTTTTCCCCTCACTCGCCAATTCTTCCACCGGCGTTTCCAGCCACTGGCTCAAATCCAGCTCCGGGAAGAAGGCATCGCCATCGACCTGAGTGTGTACGCGGGTTAAGTAGAGTCTATCGGCCTGGGGCAGGGCCTCACGGTAAATCGTCGCGCCACCAATAATCATCAGCTCTTCCAGCTGGGAGTCATCGACAATCTTTTTGGCAATGGCCAAGGCTGCATTCAGATCACTTGCCCTTTCCACCCCATCGGCCCGCCACGCGCTGTCGCGGCTCAAGACAATATTCGTCCGCCCCGGCAACGGTTTACCAATGGATTCGTAGGTGAGGCGGCCCATAATAATCGGCTTGCCCAGGGTGACCCGCTTGAAGTATTTAAGGTCGGCAGAAATGCGCCAGGGCAGCTGGTTATTGCTGCCGATAACGCCGTTATCGGCCACCGCGACGATCAATGAAATTCTTGCCAAGGTACTCTTCCAGCTATTTGTAAATAATAATGACTCTTATTTGGCTACTGCCGCCACCATTATCTATGAATCCGCTTTTCGCGCAAACACTGAGTGGAAAAATAATTCAGCAGGACAAAAATAGCCGAGTAATCCGGTATCACACCCTGGTATCGGGCTTAAACGACACCCAAGCGCCCAATACACACAGCGCCGTGAGGGCCAGGGTGGTGATAATCAATAAAATATCGCGCAGGGTTTTGCTGATGGGGTCCAAAAAGTGCCACTTGTGCAGATAGCTAAATGACCAGCCCTCCCACTTGTTAGCGGGGCTGGTACGGGCCGCCAGGGCACCGGTCGCGGTTTCGACAAAGACACTGTGTGCCTCGACACCCCTTGCGCCATCCCCACCATAGCGCACCGCGTGTACCGGCATGCGCTTATTAATAAAACCGTAATCGCTGCTAAAGCGGGTAATTTTATCAACCTGTTCACCGCTAGACGCCACACCCTCATAGTGGGCTGCGAGGTTGAGCGCATGCCGGCGCTCGCAATTGGCACACAGTGCCGAGGTCTGGGCATTGATATACACCGGGCCACCGCCCTCTGCCATGGGCTTGTTGGAGTGATGCTCCATGGCGTGGTTGTTATGCTCGGCGGCCACTTGCGGCGCTGCCAAGGTCAGGCGTAAATGGGCCACGTCATCCACTGCGAGCCAATGGCCACGGCGAAAATACTCGCCACCACTCGCCTGCGCCACGGCCTGCCAGTTCAGCCCGACCTGCTCGGCTGTGAATGTGCTCGACGGCGCGGGCCGCTCCAGTGGGGCAATCAGTGGTTTACTCAGCAGGTGATAGAGGCCAGAAAAACAGAAGGCCAGCATCACCACGCCAAAGGCTATACCCAAGCGCCGATGCCAGAGACTACTGCGACTCGCTGCTGGCCGCTGCTCACTGGCCACGTGCCCAGCGCTATTGCTGGAACGCCCGCGCCAGGCCATCAGCAAACCCAGCAGACTCAAGCCCATGCCGGCCAGCAACATGGCGCTCATGGCAATGGTGCGCAGCCAGGGGTTGGTAATAAACACCCAGGAGTGGAGCTGGCGAAACACCCAGCCAAAAAACGCCTTGCGATCGTCGATCAAGCTCGCCAAGCGCCCGGTGCTGACTTCGACATAGACGCGCATATTATCGGAGCGCTCAAAGCTCACCTTGTACACGGGTAAAAAGCGATTGATATACAGGTAGTCTTCATTAAAAGCGCTAATGCGCTCAACGGAGGTGATCTTACTGCTCGCGTCGCCCAAGTAGTGACGCGCCAGTTTTGCGGCGTAGGCACTGTCATCAATGCCCGCCCGCTGGCCACTGCGGGCATTGATATAAGTGGTGCTAGGGCCGTGCTCAACCCGATAATAACTGCCGTCGTCAATATTCAGCAGCTGAGCCTGTTGAAAGTCGGCAATACCGTTGGCCGACAGCGCCGCCGACAGGGGCGCAAGCTCGGCAATGGCGGCCGTCGACAGGGGCGGCTGCATGGCCACCGGCCGAGGATTGAGGCGCGACATAACCGGGTGGCTCAAGCCACTCACTGCCCAGGCAATAATGGTAATAAAGACCGCCAGGCCAATACGTCGGTGCCAGCGGTACAGGGTGGTACTAGCCATAGGGGTTCTCATCGTGGGGGGGGGCGGCACAAGGGCGCTCATATAAACACAAGCAAAGCGCGCTTGGCAGGCTTGTTTGACACACCTGCCGATCCTAGCCCTGGCGCTTGCCCAAGGGCCTGTTAGACCATGCCATGTGCAACAGGCCCTTGGGCGCTAACACGCCGCCGCTGACTGGCGGACTCTGTCTTAGAAGGTATATTTGGCACCGACAAAGGCGCTGCGTGGCCGCCCCGGGGTATAGGTCGGCCCCCACTTACCGGTGGTTTCGGCATACAGCTCATCGCTGAGATTCAAGACCCGCAGCGAGACTTCAAGCTGGGGACTGAGCCGGTAGTTGGCCCGCAAATTCAGCAGGTCGTGGCCCTCGTAGGTATCTCTATCGGTGGCGCGGCCATCGTCGCCATTCTGCTCATCGATCCAGTGCTCGCCCTGGTGTATCCACTCCATCTCCATGCGACCGCCATTTAACCAGGCAGGGCCATAGCGCAGGCGCACATTGACAAAGGTTTCCGGGGCATTGGGCATATCATTGCCCGAGTAGTCACCGCTGCGGTCCTGCCAGTCCTTGTATTTATGCTCGGACTGGGTATAGGCGATATAGAGATCCACCGTCTCGCTGAGAATGATATCCAGGCCCAGCTCGATGCCATAGTGCTCGGTCTCACCGGCATTAGTATTGCGGCGCGCACCGGTATTGCCATCGAGGACACTGAGAATATCGTCTTCTTTAAGCATGTAGTAAATGCTGCTATCGAAGGCGATGCGCTCGGTCAAATTGCCGCGCAGGCCAATATCAAAACTATCAACCTTGACCGGCTCGAGGTCGGTGGAGTCGGCGGTGCTACCGGAGCGAAACAACTGACCTGCGGAGGGCACGCGAAAGGCGTGGCGATAGGAGGCATAGCCGTTGATGTCCTCGCTAAACCGATAGGTCAAACCGAGTTTGGGGCTGAGGTGCTCGAAGTCCACCGCCTGATCTTCCGGGCGCAGGTGCAGGGGGTCGACGACACCCGCGGCCATGTTGTCCTCGTAGTCGTAGCGGGAATAGTCGTAGCGCAATCCGGCATTGATACGCAGCGCCGCACTGAGCTGGTTTTCGTAGTGCACAAACGGCGACAGTGACAGTACGTCGACATCGTAGTCGTAGAGCAAACCGGCCGGCGTATACGCCAGCCAGTAGTCACCGGCGTCGCTGTCGCTGCGCTCAATATAGGTCTGTTTCTGGTAGCCCGCGCTGTAGTCGATATCCAGGCCCGTGACCACAAAGCTGTCGGCACCGAGGTCGTAATCCCACTTCAGCAGGGCACCCACGGAGTCGTGGCCGCTTTCATTGATATGGGCATCTTGCGAATCGAGAGAGGCGGGACAGCTGGGGCACCACGACGGCGGCGGACTGACCCGCCCGGTGTTCAGTGTCCAAGTGGCCACGTACTCCAGGTCATTACTGCGCACAAAGGGCGTAATGCTCAAGCTACTGTTGGCGAAGTCACGCTCAAAGGCCGATGACAAACGCAGGGCTCGCACATCGCGGTAACCAATTAAGTTGCCGAATTGTTCGGGCCGGTCTTTGTAGTCCTCATAACTCAAGCCACTGCCGCCGGTCTCGTAATCAAGCAAGGTGCCGGTAAACACCGTATTCACCCGCCAATTGTCACCGATGTGGGTATTCCACGAACCGGTAAACGAGGTGCGCTCACTGGCCGTCTGCTCTCGCCAGCCATCGTTATCGGCAATATCGAGCTTGCCGGTGAAACCGTGCTTGGCGGTGAGCTTGGCAGCCCGCAACTGCAGCCGCTGATAGCCGTCTTCGCCGCCCTCAACATTGAGGCTTAATGCGTCTTCGCGGGGCGGGCGACCACTGAGGATGTTCACCACCGCACCAATGGCGTCGCTGCCATAGAGAGCGGAACCCGGCCCCTTAATCACCTCGACGCCGTTGGCGCCACTGACATTTACCTCGTACAGGGCATTGTGGTTGAAAAAGCCCGCCGCACGCGTTGGCACGCCGTTTTCAAGGTATAAATACACCGGACTGGTCGACACGGGCTGGCGAATGGCCGCCATCACCCCGTCACCACTGGAGCCAATTTGCACGATATTAACGCCGGGGATGCGATTCATCAGCTCGGCGGGATGAGTCGGGTTTAATTCCTCAATTTCATGCTCGGCGATCACGCCGATGCTCGCCGCTGTGTCGGCCAGGGTATTGGCGCTGCCACTGGCGGTAATGACGATGGTTTCCAACAGAGGAGCCGTGCCGTGCGACGGCTCAAGGGCTGAGCCGTCCAGTGGCGCCGCCATGGTAAGTGACGACAAGACACAGCTCAGCGCCGTGGCGGCGAGCGGACTGGCAGCCCGGCGCATGCCAGACCCCTGATGAAAATCTTGATTGGTAGACACGGAGACATCCCTTAAATTTTTGATGAGGGAATTTTAGAGGACTGAGGCGCCCTTGTTATGTGACCAATTGTCGCACCTGACTGTGGTTTATTGTCGCAGAAGCTTTACCGCAGAGAACCAACAACAATAAGAGAAGGAAAATCAAATGGCTTGTGGCGATAACTGACTGGCCATGCAGGTTTTCGCATGGACCTATCAATAAGCGATTACGATGCCAACATCGAATAAGTCCAGGCAGTCAAACGAGCTCACTGTGGTATCTGCCAGACAGTGGCATACGAAGATATCTCTGCCAAAATAATCAGCCAGCAGCTTGATGATTTCCGCTATTGGACAAGGGTTCGCTTGAATATCTATTTACAGCCCTAGCCCGCTCTTTAATAACTGTCGCTAATTGATAGCGCAAACACCCGACTGCAAAGGGGCAATAGTCACGCTAACTATATGAAGATAGATTGCACCCGGCTTTTCAATTCATCCAAAACCTCTGCTTCAAACCAAGGGTTTTTCTTTAACCAAATCCGATTGCGCGGCGATGGATGTGGTAGTACAAAATAGCGGGGTAGGTGCTCCCGCCATTTCTCTACGCTAGCCGTCAAGGTTTGGTGTTGCTTACCCAGGTAATAGCGCTGGGCATATTGCCCGATCAATAAGGTCAGCTGGATGTCTGGCAACTCAGACAGTAGCGCCGCGTGCCACTGTGGCGCGCACTCTGGCCTTGGCGGCAGGTCTCCTGAACGACCTTTGCCCGGATAACAAAAGCCCATGGGAATAATGGCGATCTGACTCGAATCATAAAACTGCGCCTTACCAATGCCCAGCCATTGCCGCAATCTATCACCACTGGGGTCATCCCAGGGAATGCCACTGACATGCACCCTCGCACCGGGTGCCTGACCAATAATGAGTAAGCGCGCACCCTGACCAGCTCTCACGACAGGGCGAGGCGAGTGAGGTAATTGCGGCGCACACAGTGTGCAGCTTTTTACCTCGAGCAATAACTCGGTCAAACTGATATTTACCAAAGCCAAGACCTCTATCGCCATCATCCCTCACTGCATTCTAGAGCAAGTGAGCCGCCAGGGGCCTTATCCATCTCCGGCCATAGCCAGCCGCCGGCAGAAAGCGCTGGCACAATGTCCTGCCAATACCCATGAATTGACCCCCCACCGACTAAAGCCTTACTATCCGGATCGGTATTTCACTTTTTAATCGAGAATTATTCCTATGCAGTCCCTATTCGAGCCCTTGACCTTCCTGCGCGGCCCCGCCCTTAAAAACCGCTTCGCCCTGGCACCGCTGACCAACCTGCAAAGCCATGTCGACGGCAAGCTGTCTGACGACGAGTACAAATGGCTGACCATGCGCGCCGAGGGTGGCTTTAGCATGACCATGACTTGCGCCGCCCACGTGCAGGCCATTGGCCAGGGCTTCCCTGGGCAGCTGGGTATTTTTTCTGACGATCACCTCGAGGGGCTGACACGCTTGGCCGCCGGTATTAACAAAAACGATAGTTTGTCGATTGTGCAGTTGCACCACGCTGGCCACCGTTCGCCCGAAGAGTTGGTTGGCAGCAAGCCCGTCGCTCCCTCGGCCCATGAAGAGTCCGGTGCCCGCGCCCTATCGACCGCCGAGGTCGAGCAGCTAATCGAAGACTTTATTGCCGCTGCCGAGCGCGCCGAGAAGGCCGGCTTTGACGGTGTCGAAATTCACGGTGCCCACGGTTACATCCTCTGCCAGTTTCTCAGTAGCGACACCAATCTCCGCGACGACCAATACGGCGGCGCGCTGGAAAACCGTGCCCGCCCACTGTTTGACATCATCGCCGGCATTCGCCAGCGCTGCGGCAAAGACTTTAATGTCGGCGTGCGTTTAACCCCCGAACGCTTTGGCATTGTGCTCGACGAGGCTATTGCCGTCGCGCAGCGCCTGTTCGACGAAGCCCAAATTGATTATCTGGACATGTCCCTGTGGGATGCCTTTAAAGAACCCACAGAGGAAGCCCACAAAGGCCGTACATTGATGGATTGCTTTACCGCGCTTGAGCGCGGTGAGGTACGCCTGGGTATCGCCGGTAAAATCCGCACCCCCGAGGAGGCCAAAAAGTGCATGGCAAGTGGTATCGACTTTATTTTACTGGGGCGTGCCGCCATCATTCACCATAACTTCCCCAGCCTGCTGGCCAAGGACAGCGGCTTTACGCCACTGAGTAATCCGGTTTCGGCCGAGCATTTGCGCACCGAAGGGCTGAGTGACACCTTTCTCGAATATATGGCTAGCTGGAAAGGCTTTGTCGCAGAAACAAACGGCGTTATCACCCCGGAAATGATACTGGCCTAGGCTTAGGGTTTACACCCATCAATGGGATGGGTGTAAACAGATCCCGGCTTGCTCTAGCGCCTGAAGCCCAGCAATAATGGCAACACCTCACTCGCCAATCAGCACCGGCTCTGGCAGTCGCCAGATATACGTCGACACCATCACTGCGGTACACAATAGTAAAATCTGCACTTGCCACAGCGGTACGATGAAGGCAGAAATACTCATGGTTAGCCACATAGTCAGCAAGGTGTAGTACTTCGCCTTGCGAGGGATGCCACTGCCATCCAAGTAGGCCAGGATGTATTTACTCAGTACCGGGTGGGAAACCAACCAGCTATAAAAACGATCGGAACTGCGTAGAAAACAACCTGCGGCTAAGAGCAGGAAGGGAGTGGTCGGCAGCAAGGGTAAAAAAATGCCGATAACCCCCAAGACGACGGAAAGACTACCCACAGCGAACAGCAGCACGCGCACGACACCGCTTGAAATACTGCGTTTACTGGGCGTATTGGTGGGGATATCCTTTGTTAGTGCCATATTTTGAACGTCCTTTTTATTGTGGCAACACTGAGCGATGTAGAAATTCCCAGGGAGTAAAGCCAATAAGGGAGCCTCCCTGCCGACGACGATTATTTGTACAGGCCTCCCTGCCCTGCTGTCCACTAGAAAGAACAAACCTCCCTCTCATCTTAGACCCCTTTAGCCGATTGCACCCATCTTGCCCGGTATTTACCCAAGCCTGTTGTGCTGACGGGGTCAATGCTGCCCGACGGGCGTATGGACAATGAGTCCGTCCAATTGCGGCGAGGCGGTTAACTGGCAGCAGAGGCGAGAATTGGCCTTGCGCTCATCCGTCAGTTCCAGCATCGCATCTTCGCTGGCAGCCATTGTCGCCAATTTGTCGACCCAGTCGCCATCGACATGGACATGACAGGTCGCACAGGCGCCCACACCCCCGCAGTCGCCATCAATGCCCGGCACGAGGTTATCGAGGGCCGCATCCATTAAATTGACACCTTCTTCAACCTCAACTTCACGGTGGGTACCATCACTTTCAATATAATTGACTTTAATCATTGCTGTCTTCCTCACTAGAGTATTTCATTGTTCAGGTTTACAGGCTTAGGCGACACGATCGGGCAAGGTATCGCCCGGCATTTCGGCCAGGGCCTTGGCCGGAATACGTTCATCCTGCAGACGAGCGACGCTCACCCCCAGCCCCTTACTGAGAATATTGCGCGCCACGACAAATTCAGCGGGACGATTAATGGCGTCAACGGCCAAGAGGCGGCCCTCGCGTAGATAAAACACCGCAAAGGAGCGACTTGTAATGTCACCGCGCACCACCGCCTGATCGTAGCCACTGTTAATACCGGCAGTTTGCAATTTCAGGTCGTATTGATCCGACCAGAACCACGGCACCTGAGCATAGGGTTTGTCTTTGCCACAGATCGTCGCGGCGACCGTTTTACCTTGGTCAACGGCATTTTGTACCGACTCAAGGCGCAAGCGACGCTGGTAAATCGCACTGGGGTGATTGGCACAATCGCCCGCTGCATAAATATTGGCGACCGAGGTGCGCCCGTATTCATCGACCAGAATGCCATCATCACAGGCCACGCCCGCCGCCTCCGCCAGCTCGACATTGGGCAACAGGCCGATGCCCACCACCACTATATCGGCCAACACTCGGTAACCACTGTCGGTGACGACGGCGGCAACTTGGCCATCACCACTATCATCTTCAATCGACTCCACTCCGGTATTACAGCAAAAGGTAACGCCGGCTTGGCGATGTACGTCTTCGAAAAACCTGCCCACCTCGGGGCTGGTCACCCGGCCCAAGGGAGCCGGCCTGGCCACCAATAGGGTCACTTTTAAACCGTGCTTAACCGCCACGGCGGCGGTTTCGAGACCGACATAGCCACCGCCAATCACCACCAGTCGCGCACCGGGCGTGAACTTATCGCGCATCGCGTCCACATCGGCCCGGCTGCGAAGATAATGCACCTGGGCGTGCTTTGCCCCCGGCCTATCCAGCTGCCGCACGCGGCCCCCAGTGGCGAGGATCAAGTGGTCGTAATACAAAGTTTGCCCACTATCGAGCGAGATTAGCTGCTGACTCGCATCAATCCCAATAACGCTCTGCGCCAGGCGGTGCTCGATATTAACCTTGTCATAAAACGCCGCTGGCTTAATTAACAAACGCTCCCCTGCTAACTCGCCGGCTAAGTAGGTTTTCGACAGCGGCGGGCGCTGATAGGGCAGTACCGGTTCGTCGCCAATCAAAATGACGCGGCCGTCGAAGCCCTCTCGACGCAAGCTAATTGCCGCTTGCCCGCCGGCTTGTCCACCACCCACAATCACTACTGTTTCAGTTGTCATCCTAGACTCCTATTGAGGGTTGATTCGCACCGGTAGAGCTTCGTAGCCGCGCAAAATGCAGGAGTAAACACGCTTTGGTTCACCGACCACATCGATGCTCGGTTCGGGCCAGCGCCTGAGAATTTCTTCCCATAGCACCCGTATCTGCATTTCCGCCAGGCGGTTGCCCAAACAACGATGCACTCCAAAACCAAAGGCCAGGTGTTGACGAGGACGGCGGCGGTCGATAATAAATTGCTCGGGTGTCTCGATGGCCTCCGCGTCTCTATTCGCCGAGGCGTACCACATGATGACCTTGTCGCCCTTCTTAATTTGCTTGCCGCCCAGCTCAATATCGGCAACGGCGGTGCGTCGCATGGAAGCCAAGGGGGTCTGCCAACGAATCACCTCTGGCACCATCGACTCCACCAGCTTGGGATTAGCACAAAGCTTTTTATACTGGTCGGGGTTTTGACTGATGGCGAGAATACTGCCGGTCATACTATTGCGCGTGGTGTCATTGCCTCCGACGATTAAGAGTACGAGATTCCCGAGAAACTGATTTGGCGTCATTTTATTGGTGGCATCGGAGTGGGCCATCATCGAAATAAAATCCGCCGCGGGGGGTAACTTCGCGCGCTCATTCCAGAGGCGGGTAAAGTACTCGAGGCACTTGCCGAGCTCCTGCGCTTTATAGTCATCAGAAACAAAATTGGCGGCACCGGGCATCGCGGTGGCCACTTCCGACCAGTGGGTGAGCAGCTTGCGATCTTCCAAGGGGAAATCAAACAGGGTTGCCAGCATTAAGGTGGTGAGTTCAATCGACACCCGCTCCACCCAATTAAAGGTTTCACCGATGGGCAATTCAGCAAGTACCTTGCGGGTGCGCTCGCGAATCGTCTCCTCGAGACGGCCAAGGGTTGCCGCCGAGAGCATCGGGTTGACCGCCTTGCGCTGGCCCTCATGCTTGGGGTTGTCCATGGCAATAAACATTTCAACGCCCAGCCCCAGATTGTCATCGATAATAGTAATGCCACCATTTTCTGTGGCCGATGAAAATACCTCGGGGTTCATCTCGACCGCCATAATGTCTTTGTATTTTGTCACCGACCAAAAGGGCCCAAAGTCACTGTCCCGGCAATAGTGCACGGGGTCTTCATTGCGTAGGCGCTCAAAATAAGCCCAAATACTATTGCTTTGAAACAGCGCTGGGTCGGAGACATTAATCTCGTCGAGCGGCACCGCATTGACGGCTTGTTGCACGGCCGCGCTAACGGCGGACTCGATCACTTTATTTTGATGGATATTCATTGCTGTCCCCTGTAATGAAAAATAAAAGAATTGATTGGCACTCAACTCTTACAGCAAATCTAGGGGCAGACTGCTTAAACATCAACATTCTTAAAATGACATTAATGGTGCAAAAAGTGACACATATTATTTTTAACGTGAAATAAAACACGGGGAATTTAAAAAAAATATCACTAAAAACCTTTAATTACAGCAAGATAAAACCACATCAATACTCACCAGTAAGCTATAGAAATCCAGCATATTTTAACTTTGATAGTTTCTAGCTGCGGCAATATGTCACATCAGACAAATAGCGAAAGCATCCTATAAGATTCTTAACTGCGGCATATTGACGCAGAAAAACATCGAATTAACGATGAGATTTTATTGCCTAAGTAATGATGACGGCCCACTATCCCACTTTAATTTTGAAATGTGAGTGGTATTCCATAACCTGAGCCAATACCCCCCGAACCTCGGGCAGGCTGAAAAAAGCTACTGCGCGTATTTTTCAGCGGCGAGCACTTCATACTTTGCAACGAAGGACTGGCAGTAAAAATATTTGACCGCTGCCTGCGACGCCATACGGAGCAATATCTCAGAATGAAAGGAAAACTAGCCCGAGGCTATCCAGAGCCTATAGAATACATTGTGCACATCGGGCATCAACTCGCCGAAGCACTAACTATCTGAATTCAGGAGCAAGTAATCGATGAAGTTATTTCAGGCTATTATTATCACTGGCGCCTTCGCACTGAGCGCCAACGTCGCAGTGGCTGGCGATGCCGATGCGGGCAAAAGTACATTTGCCACCAAGGGCTGCGCTGGCTGTCATGGCGCTAGCGGTGCCGCACCGACCGCGGGTACACCCATGCTGGCCGGTAAAGATGCCGCAACCATCAAACAAGCCTTGAGCGATTTTAAAAGTGGCAGCCGCTCTAGCCCGATCATGAATGGTATGGCGGGCCTGCTCAGCGAGGCCGAGATTGACAATATCGCCGCGTATATTGGCGGCTAGTAAGGCCTTGCGCTGAGAGTTTTTCTACAGACAAGCACTTTCAGCGCAACTCTCAGCCGCCACTCACACGTCTCGCACCACACAACATTTTTCATGACCCCTCTCATAACCCGAGCAAGATCTCAATCGAGCGCTTGCGCTGACCGTGGCCCCGCTCGCTCGCCGCTAAGCACCTGCTTTTACTGTCTCATGTCATTAAGTGCGCCAGCCAACATATGGCCTTTAAATGGCAATCGGTGCGGCAATGCCTGGGTGGGGCTCGTAGCCCTGTAGGCTGAAGTCCTCATAAGTAAAGCTAAAGATATCACTGACCGCTTTGTTCAGGTTCATCGTTGGCAGGGGCTTTAAGTCCCGGGCCAATTGCTTATCGGTTTGCTCTAAGTGATTCAAATAGAGGTGGGCATCACCCAGGGTGTGGATAAACTCACCGGGCTGCAGGCCTGTGACCTGGGCCACCATCAAAGTCAGCAAGGCATACGAGGCGATATTGAAGGGCACACCAAGGAAAATATCGGCACTGCGTTGGTAGAGCTGGCAACTGAGCTTGCCGTCGGCGACGTAAAACTGAAAAAAGGCGTGGCAGGGCGCGAGGGCCATGCGACCCTGCTCAACATTGGCCTGGGGGGAGATACTTTCATCCGGCAACTGTGCCGGGTTCCAGGCAGAGACGATTAAGCGTCGCGAATCGGGCCGGGTGCGCAACTGCTCGATAACGTCGGTAATTTGATCGATGGCGCCGCCAGTGGGCAAGGGCCAGGTGCGCCACTGATAACCGTACACCGGGCCGAGGTCGCCGCTATCTGTCGCCCACTCATCCCAAATAGAGACACCATTATCGCGCAGATACTGGGTATTGGTCTCGCCTTTTAAAAACCACAGCAACTCGTGAATGATGGATTTTAGATGCACCTTCTTAGTCGTGACGAGAGGAAAGCCCTCGGCGAGATCAAAGCGCATTTGGTGCCCAAACACACTGCGCGTACCGGTGCCGGTGCGATCGCCCTTTTCCACACCCTTATCGCGCACATGGCGCATCAAATCCAGATACTGCTGCATAATTACCTCTTAAAATCTCATCACATTGCGGCGTGTCATGACTTTACGCCCTTACTGCAGTCACCGTGCGCTTGCGCCAATAGCTATAAATCAGTAACAGCATACCCGCAAGTACCATCGGCAGGCTCAGTAACTGGCCGCGAGTCAGCCACTCAAACAGGTCAAAACCGATATGACCGTCGGGCTCACGGGCGAATTCAACACCAAAGCGGAACAAACCGTAGAACAACAAGAACAGGCCGCTGACCGCACCCTCTGGCCGCGGGCGGCGAGAGTAGCAAAAGAGGATGATGAAGAGCAGCAAACCCTCGAGGCTGGCCTGGTAGAGCTGAGAGGGATGGCGGGCCAGTTGCTCCGGGTCGCGGGGAAAGATCATCGCAATCGGCCAATCACTGGCGCGCCCCCACAACTCCTGACCGATAAAATTGCCGATGCGGCCCAAACCCAAGCCAATGGGCACCAGTGGCGCGACAAAGTCAGCCACCGCCAACCAGGGTTGTTGCAATTTGCGGGCATACAGCAGCAGGGCGACGATCACCCCCAGCAGGCCGCCGTGGAAGGCCATGCCGCCCTCCCAAATACGTAATAACCACAGCGGGTCAGCCAACCACTTATCGAAGTTATAGAACAATACATAGCCACAGCGGCCACCGAGTATTACCCCAAAAGCGGCGTAGACGATTAAATCTTCAACCTGATCGCGGCGTAGTGGCGACCAAGCGCGCTGGCTACGCGACCGAGCCAATAGCCAAGCGGCACTAAAACCCAAGAGATACATTACCCCGTACCAATGCACGGTAAAGGGTCCAATACTGGCGAGAACGGGATCGATTGCAGGGTATTTCAGCATCAAGAGGCCTTTATGAATTGTCGTATTATTTTAGACACAGACGACATCTTAACGCCGGCATTCCCTAGGTAGAGCCATGAATGGCACACCTTAAAACTCAATGACCAGCACCGCCGCGCAGATCCAAAACCGGCCAACCGCGCCGGCTCGCCTCGGCGGACAATAAGTCGTCGGGGTTTACCGCCACCGCCCTATCAACCACGGCCAACAGCGGTAAATCGTTGATCGAGTCACTGTAGAAACTACTGCCCGCCAGCGTTTCACCATTGGCGTCGAGCCAGTCCTGTAAGCGCGTCACCTTGCCCTGCTGATAACTCGGCACACCGGCAACATTGCCGGTATAGCGACCGTCTTTTTGCTCGAGCTCGGTGGCAATCACCTCGTCGATGCCAAAGCGCTGGCAAATGGGCTCGACAATAAAGCGATTAGTGGCGCTAATCACCAGCAGCCTGTCGCCGGCGCGGCGGTGTTTTTCAACCAGGGCCTCGGCGGCCGGCAACCACATTTGGCTCACCACCTCAGCCATAAACTTGCTATGCAGCGCCAGTAAGGCCTGCGGCTCGATAGTCGCCAGGGGCGCAAGCGCAAAGCGTAGGTACTCAAAAATATCGAGCCGACCCTGCTGATAATCCTCATAAAACTGCGCATTCATGCGCGCATAGTGGTCGGGGTCGACCTTCTTCTCGCGCACCAGAAATTCGCCCCAGGCGTAATCACTGTCGCCAGCCAGCAGGGTATTGTCCAAATCAAACAGCGCCAAGGGCATGCTTTACTCTTTTTTGATGGTCAGAAAAGCAGGCAGAATAACGACTATTCTCAGTGCACTCAATAGCATACCCACCCTGTAATTTTGGCGGCATTTGCCGCACCCCGAGCAACTGTGGAACAATGGCCAATAACACGAGACGCTGGCGGCACGAATGAACACAATCGATAAGGATGGGTTTCGCCCCAACGTAGGCATTATTGTCGCCGACGGCAAGGGCCGACTACTGTGGACTAAACGTGTCCGACAAGATGCCTGGCAGTTTCCCCAGGGCGGTATCGACGCCGGGGAGAGCCCCCGCGACGCCATGTACCGGGAGCTACACGAGGAGATCGGCCTCGAGAAAAACGATGTCAGCATCCTCGCCAACACCCGAGGCTGGTTGCGCTACCGCCTGCCCAAGCGCTATATCCGCCAGGGCGAGACCACCACTTGCATCGGCCAAAAGCAAAAGTGGTTTTTGCTACGGATCAACTGCACGACCGAACGCATTCGTTTTGACTGCGGCAAGAAGCCCGAGTTTGACGGCTGGCGCTGGGTCAACTATTGGTATCCCATCAGCCAGGTGGTCGACTTCAAGCGCGATGTCTACCGCCGAGCCCTGAAGGAGCTGTCTCAGTTCCACAGCGATTTAGAACAGAAACTGCAAACTCAATAGTGAGGCGCCCATGCTGAACTCACTGCGCAATATTCTCCAAGAGGTCAACGCCGCCAGCGATTTTGGCGCCCTGCTGGAAATCATCGTGACCCGCGTCAAAGCGGTGATGGGCACGGGTATCTGTTCGATCTATTTGCTCGATGACAAAAATGACACCTACGTGCTCGCCGCGACCGACGGCCTACAAGCCGCTGCGGTGGGCAAAGTGGCGATGAGCCGCGATCAGGGTCTGGTGGGACTGGTCGCCCATAAAGCCGAGCCGCTCAATCTCGAGCACGCCGAAACCCACCCCCGCTTCGCCTATTTCCCGGAAACCGGCGAGGAAAAATTCAGCGCCTTTCTCGGCTCGCCGATCATTCACCACCGCACCGTACTCGGCGTGCTGGTGGTACAACAGCAGCAGCGACGCCGTTTCGACGAGAGCGAAGAGGCCTTCCTGATCACCATTGCCGCGCAACTGGCCGGCATTATTGCCCACGCCGAGGCAACGGGAAAGCTCGCCCGCGCCCTGCGTCCCGAATTAGAGCCCGACTACGCCTCGGGCGAAGCCCACTATTCCGGCCTCGCCAGCGCCCCCGGCATCGGTATTGGCGTTGGCATCGTGGTCGCCCCCGCCGCCGACCTCAACGCTGTACCCAAGCGTATCACCAGCGATATCGATGGCGAGCTGGCACAATTCCACGACGCCCTCAAGAGCACCATTAAAGATTTGAAGACGGTGCACCAAGATCTCGCCGACAAGTTAAATCCGGAGGAAATTGCCCTCTTCGATGTTTACGTCAGCATGCTCGATGAAAATTCACTGGGCGGCGAAGTCAGCGAGCGCATCAAGACCGGTTTGTCAGCGCAATACGCCTGGAGCCGCGTCATCATCGAGCATATTCGCACCTTCAGTGCCATGGAAAACCCCTACCTGCGTGAGCGCGCCACCGATGTTCGCGATCTCGGCCGCCGGGTACTGGGTTATCTGCAACAACAGCAACACGAAGAAAAGCACTACCCCGCAAACACCATTTTAATCGGCGAAGAACTGGCGGCACCGAATTTGGCCGACGTGCCCTTTGATAATATCCGCGCCATGGTCTCCGCCAAGGGCTCCTACAACTCCCACATGGCCATTCTCGGCCGAGCCATGGGCATACCCACCATTATGGGCGCCGTTGACCTGCCCTGGGCCGAGCTGGATGGTTGCGAGCTGATTGTCGACGCCCACCAGGGCTTGATTATCAATTCGCCCACCACCCAGCACCGAGAGGCCTACACCAAGGTCTACCAGGAAGAGCGCGACTTCGCCGCCGACCTAGAAGCCACCAAGGACGAACCCAGTGTCACCCGCGACGGCCAGCACATTTCCCTGTGGGTCAACACCGGTCTGCGCATCGACTCCATGCTCTCCCTCGACAGGGGTGCCGAGGGCGTTGGCCTGTATCGCACCGAAATACCCTTTTTGATGCGCGAGCGCTTTCCCTCCGAGGAGGAGCAACGCCAGCTCTACCGCGAACAACTGGACATGTTCAGCCCCCACCCCGTAACTATGCGCACCCTCGATATTGGCGGTGACAAGGCCCTGCCCTATTTCCCCATTGAGGAGGAAAACCCCTTTCTCGGCTGGCGTGGTATCCGCGTCACTCTCGACCACCCGGAAATTTTCCTGGTGCAACTGCGCGCCATGATGCGCGCCAGTATTGGCCTCAATAATCTGCGTATTTTATTGCCAATGATTTCCAATACCGAGGAGCTCGACAGCGCTTTGGTGCTGATCAAGCGGGTCTACCACGAACTGACCTTTGAAGAGGGTTACCGTTTCGAAATGCCCGCCATTGGCGCCATGATCGAGGTGCCCGCAGCGGTGTACCAAATTGATGAAATCACCAAGCGGGTCGATTTTATTTCCGTTGGCACCAACGACCTGACGCAATACCTGCTGGCCGTCGACCGCAATAACCCCCGAGTCGCCGAGCTCTACCACAGCTTCCACCCCAGCCTGCTCAAGGCTCTGCGCATTATTCTCGACGACGCTAAGAAATATAATTGCCCGGTCAGTGTCTGCGGGGAGCTCGCCGGTGATCCTCTCGGTGCCATTTTACTGGTCGGTATGGGCTATCAATTTCTGTCGATGAGCTCTGCCAATTTACTGCGCGTAAAAGCCATCTTGCGGCAGTTAACCTTGAGTGAGATGAGCCACTTCGCCGATCAGGCCTGCCTATTGACCGACAGCTTTACCATTGAGAACTATTTAAAAGAGGCTCTTGACCGGCCAGAAATTACCCGATTGATACGGCCAACGACTAGCCCCAGCCTGAATTGAAACACTGAAGCGGCCGTTAGCCGACACTAAATCGGTACTGGCGCAACGTACCCAGCGGCTTACCCTGAGTAAAGTTTTGCTCGGCAAACTCAACCTGACCGCTCTTATCTATCAGCAGTACCGTGGTACAGCGTGTGCCATAGCTGGGACCGACAATAAATGGCGACGACAGGCTGCGCTCCATTTCGATGCCCAAACCCGTATCGGGTAAAAGGTGGTCGGGAAAGGTTTTTCGAGAACCCAGTACAGACAGCAAGGCTTCACTGTCCAGCTCATCCTCCTCAATCGCAAGGCCGAGCCGCGCCCGCGCCAACTCCGATTTGGGCCAGGGCGTATCGAGAGAATCATTGCTTAAGGTAAAAATACCCGGGTTCAAATGCTGGGTGCGGCCCCGCGCATTGGTACAAAAAAGCAATTCGTCAACCGAGCCGCCGAGTAAGTTAAAGCCACTGTACAGCTCGCCCTCCTCTAGCACCTCGTCGAAGTAATCCTCGCTGCTACCATCGTTAAGTAGAAAGCCGGTGGGCAGCCCGCCTCGAGATTTATCGGCGTAGTAGCCACCGCCCCGGGTATTGGTCACCGTCGCCCAATTGCCACTGCGGTCGACACCAAACCAGGTGCCGCCGGCGTCGAGATCGCGCCCGGCAAGAATGCTCGGGCTATCAGACCAAAACTCGGCGGGCTGGGTCGGGCGATCGTAAAACTCGTCCCGGTTCGCCACCACAATCAGCGGATAGCGCGGGTGGTGCTGGAAGGCGAGGGTGACGAGGCACATAGACTATACGAGGTGATTTCTGCAGCGGGTATCAGGCTAACTCAAGCCAGGTCACGCGCAAAAATGGCTTTTAGGTAGGAGGTTTCGGCAATGGAGGGGTGAATGGGGTGATCCGGCCCCTGCCCCAATGAGGCGAGTATTTGCAGGCGGCGGCTGCGTGTGCCACCGGCACTGCGCACAATGCTCTGCAGTCCCTCGGTCGGCAAATGCATCGAACACGAGGCCGATACCAGTAGGCCACCCGGTGCTAACAGCTTCAACGCCAGCTCATTAATTTGGTGATAGGCCTTCTCACCCTGCTTCTGGTCTTTCTTGCGCTTAATAAAGGCCGGCGGGTCGAGCACAATGATGTCAAAGCGGCGCTGTTCTTTTTGTAAGGCCTTCATGACGTCGACCGCCTTGCCCTGCAAGCTACTGACCCGATCACCCGCATCATTGAGCTCAGCATTGTGCTGCACTAGGTCGAGTGCCTTGGCCGAGGAATCGACACAGACCACCGACGAGGCACCTGCTACAGCGGCCTGCACACCCCAACCACCGGCATAGCTGAACACGTCGAGGACACTTTTAGCGGCACAGAAGCGCTGCAAAAAAGCGCGGTTTTCCCGGTGGTCGTAAAACCAGCCGGTCTTTTGACCATCGGCCAGCGGCGCCACGAAACGACAGCCGTTTTCGACCAGCTCAACCTGTTCGGGGACGTCACCGAAGAGCACACTTTGCTCTTCGGGCAATTGCTCGGCAACCCGAAACGCGCCCTTGTTTTTGCTGATAATACCCTTTGGTTTCAGTACCTCACACAGGGCTTCAAGCACCATCGGCATGCGGCTATCCATCCCCGCCGTAGTGGTTTGCAGAGCCAGATAATCACCGTAGCGGTCGACTATCAGCCCCGGTAGTAAATCCGCTTCGCCATAGGCCAAGCGGTAGCAGTGTTCGGGATAGAGCTGCTCGCGCTGACGTAAAGCGGTGTTGAGGCGGTCGATCAACAGGCTGGCATCAAGCTCTCGATTGGCCTGGCGACTGTAGATCCGGGCACAAATTAGGCTGGCCGGATTCACCGTCGCCGCACCGAGAGGCTTGCCCCGGGCATCTTCAACCACTACCGAGCTACCGGGCACCATGCCCTTCAGTGGCGTCGCCGCAATATCTACCTCATTGCTGTAGATCCACAAATGGCCACCGCGCAGGCGGCGGTCGGTACCTTTTTTCAGGCGTAATACAGCGTCGGGCATGTTGGTATAACTCTTTGAGGGTAGGAATGAAGGTGTTGTGCCAGCGCCCTGTTCAGCGGGCGCGGAATTTATAGTGATAGCGTAGTGCTACTCTTCTTCGGTGCTTTCGATGTACTCGTCGGCACTGAGCAGGTGCTCCATCTCGGAGGGGTCGGACATTTTCAATTTGAAAAACCAGCCATCGCCATAGGGAAACTCATTGATGGTTTCCGGCGAGTCTTCCAGGTCTGTATTAACGGCAATGACCTCACCCGACACCGGCGCGAAAATATCGGAGGCGGCCTTTACCGACTCAACGGCGCCGGCTTCGTCGGCGGCAGACAGCTTGTCTCCCACTTCCGGTAATTCGACATAAACCACATCGCCGAGACTCTCTTGGGCGAAATCGGTAATGCCGACACTAACCACGTCGTCGCCCTCATTCAGCACCCACTCATGGGTGGGGGCGTACTTTAATTCTTTGGGTGTGTCACTCATGACCTTTAACTCCACTCACGCAATTATTAATTGATTCGGCTATTTTGCCGCGGCCTAGCTCAGCTAAGCTAAGCTAGGCCTTGAATATGGGCTGTCCTCGGCGCACAAAAGCGGGCGCTATCAGCCTGACGGTCTCGCGTTTTTTACGCATCGCCACCTCGGCCAACCCGCCCGCTGGTGCCGGTACTCGAGCCAGCGCGATAGAATACCCCAGTGTCGGAGAAAAGCTACCACTGGTAATCAGCCCCGACTGTTCACAACCGGCAATATAAACCGCCTGGCCATCGCGCAGCACACCGCGCTGGGTTAATAATACGCCGACCAACTTGTCTTGCGGACCGGCATCGCGGGCGGCCAGCACAGCGCTGCGGCCGATAAAATCCCGCTCGCCGTCTTGCAGAGCGATGGTCCAGGCCATATTCGCCCGCAGCGGTGAAACGCTCTCATCCATTTCATGGCCGTAGAGGTTAAACCCCGCCTCTAAACGCAGGGTATCGCGTGCAGCCAGCCCCGCGGGCAGCACGCCGGCTGCGTGCAGCTGCCACCAAAAGGTTTCGGCCTCGCTACTGGGCAGGATGATTTCTAGGCCATCCTCGCCCGTGTACCCGGTGCGCGCGTATTGCCAGCTGCCAGCGGTTTTCGATGCTGACGCAAAAATACTATTGAAGGTTTTCAGTGCACTTATTTTAGCGCCGCTGGCTTTCCCGACCACCGAGCCGACCCGCGCTATCGCCTGCGGCCCCTGCACGGCGATAATGGCCAGGTCATCCCGTTGCTGCAGAGCCACCTGAAAGCCCCGTGCGCAGTCATTCATCCAGGCGACGTCTTTAGCGCCGGTTGCACAGTTGACCACCAAGCGAAAACCGCTGGACAGGGCGTAAACAATTAAGTCATCGACCACACCGCCGCTACTATTGAGCATGGCGCTGTACAGGCCCTGGCCCGGCCCAGTGATTTTGGCGACATCGTTGGCGAGTAAGTAACGTAAATACTCTTGCGCCTCACGCCCGCCGACATCGACCACCGTCATATGGCTAACATCAAACATCGCGCTATCGCGACGCACACAATGATGCTCTTTAATTTGCGAGCCATAGTGTAGGGGCATGTCCCAGCCACTGAAGTTGACAACCTTGGCGCCCATTTTTTTGTGGGCTGCATACAAACAGGTACGAGAGTTCATCGCTACTCACGGCTAATTAACAAAGAAAAATATCGAATAAAGTTACAGCCACCCACGCCGGCCATTTCGATTAGTATTGACCTCGGTGTATCAATATAACCCAACAAGGACCAGCCATGACAAGCTCCGCCGCTAACACACCGCCACCTGTCACCCCCCGGAGTACGCCAGCACCACCACCCACCGTCAAAAACAGTCGCAGCTTTAATGTTCACACCAAGGGTTTACGTAACTCATTGACAAGTGATTTTTATTACCGGGTGATGCTCGCCAATTGGCCACAATTTTTTATCGGTGCAATTTTAGTCTACCTCTGTATCAACGCCGGTTTTGCCATGGTCTATTTCCTGGGCGGCGACATGATCCTCAACGCCCGACCCAACTCTTTTATCGACGCCTATATTTTCAGCTTTCAAACCAGCACCACCATTGGCTACGGCTATTTATTACCCAAAAACGGCATCACTCACGCCATCGTGATGGTCGACGTGTTCTCCGGTTTATTGTTTGTCGCGGTGTTAACCGGGTTAGTATTCGCACGTCTCGCTAAGCCCCAAGCTCGGGTCTTATTTAGCCAGCAAGTGGTGATTACCCAACACCGCGGGCAAACAACCCTTTTGATGCGCCTGGCCAATGGCCGCAAACGCTCCTCCATCATCAATTGCCATGTTAGCGCCGTCCTCATGATGGCGGACCGCGACCCCGATAGCATGTTCGAGCGGCACTTTATCGATATGCAGCTACACAGAGATAGCGTACCAATCTTTTCGCTGACCTGGACCCTGGCCCACACCATCGACGAACAGAGCCCGCTCTACGGCCTCGACAAGAACGCCATTGAAAGTTACGGCACGATTTTAATTATTACCCTCGATGGCATCGAAGATGTTTTTGCCCAGACCGTACACACCAATTATATTTATGAAGCTCAGCATTTTATGTTTAATAAGCGCTTTGCCAATATTCTCGGCCAGCACAAGGATGGCAGACGCATGATTGATTACACGCGCTTTAATGAGGTCGAAGACAGCCATTAAATAACCTTTATGGCTGTTTTGTACGTAAAAAGCACCCCCATCGAGGCCCCCGGCGCACGTAAGCCACATGGAAAACCTGCTACTCCTCTACTATCCGCACAATAAAAAAATTTAAACAATCTGTAACTTTTCGCCAGCGAGCTGCGTATTAGTCAGCACACCAAGCAAGTAGCAATCAACAAAACCAAGTAACGAGGAAATAATGATGAAAAACATAAAAATAATTGCTGGCGCAATTGTCCTATCCCAAGCTATTTTAGCCGGTAATGTGGTCGCCGCAGGGCGGGGCAACGACAAGCCCATCGGCGCTATTTACGTTGAAAGTCAGGGCCTGTTTTACGATACCTTTGTGACTACAATGCTGCCACCACATGGTAAATTTCAGAAATTAGACCCCGCTGGCGAACATGGCCCGACAACCGCTTATGGCCCCGGAGATACTGGTTATGTTGGCGGACGCTGGTGGATTGATACCAACAACGATGATGTAATGGATGACATGGATACTTATTTTTCCTGCCCCTTATTGGGGCCAGGAAGAGCAGATACTTAAGAAATCTACTTCAGGTAGGCTCTTTTCAAAATATAGACTTGCTTTACTTTTGTGGCATTTATTCCTAGCCACGGTATAGCTCAAGCAATGTATTTAGGGTTCGGCGACAGTTTGGAACGTGTTGACACCTACGTCAGTTTCAAACTTTCGCTCGTTCTTTCTGTATTCAAGTGAAGCCCTGACTCTAAGTTAGGCCCATCGCCTGACGAATCAAGCTATTTTTCAATGGCGACAAGCGATTGAGGCCGCTCATACCCATATTGCGCAGCAATCGCACCGGCAGCTCCTCGCGCTCAAACAAGCGCTTAAAGCCTTCCATGGTTGCCATCATCGCCAGGTTATCGGGCTTGCGGCGACGCTGGTAGCGTTTGAGGGCTTGCAGGCCCCCGAAGGCACTGCCTGCTTGAAGTGCGCGCTGTAACTCTTCGGCCAGTACTCGCGCATCGCTAAAACCGAGGTTCACCCCCTGCCCAGCCAATGGATGAATGGTGTGGGCGGCATCGCCGATCAGTGCGATGCCCGGCTGCACATAGTCGACCCCATGGCGCTGGGTTAGGGGGAATTGCAGACGTTGCGAAACCTCTTCAATCGTGCCCAGAACGCCTTCGCTGACGATGGTTAACTGACGACAAAATTCTGCGTCATCGAGGGCCATTAAGCGCTCCGCACGCTCCGGTGTTTGCGACCAGACGATGGAAACGTAGTGAGCTTCCGTCGGTGCCGCTTGCGCTGAGGCACGCAGGGGTAAAAAGGCTAGGGGGCCGCTGGGTGTAAACCACTGTCGGGCGGTAAAACCGTGGGCTTTCTGCGCTTTGAGGGTGGCCGTAATGGCGCTGTGCTCATAACCCCAGGTACGGAGTTCAAAACCCATTTGCGCTCTAATCGGGGAGTTCGCGCCATCGGCCGCAACAACTAGCCCGGTACTCAGTTGCTCATCTGTAGACAAATTGACGATCGTCGTTTCGCCATCTCGAAGCAGAGATTCAACCGTCACAGGGCAAAACAAATCAATATTGCCCTGCTCCCCAATGGCATCCAATAAGCTGGCGCGCAACAGGCTATTTTCGACAATGTGGCCGAGATTGGCCCGCTGCACTTCGGCGGCATCAAACTCGATACAGCCAGTGCCCTCACCATCGCGCACCGACATGCGACTGTAGGGGCAAGCTCTATCCCTGCAGGCCTGCCAGACATCGAGGGCATCGAGCCACTGGCGAGAGGCTTCGGTTAACGCCACCACCTGGGGGTCAAAGTGAGTGGCCGACGGTGTCACTGGCGAGGGAACGGCACGCGCTTCGAGCAGGGCAATTTTGCAGGGCTTATCCTTACTATTGCTGCTGGCATTGTCGGCAAAAATACGCGCCATGCGTAGGGCAAAGGCGGCACCGATAAGACCGGCACCGACGACGACAATATCGTAGTGCCGAGGGCTTCCGTCTTGCCTCTGTGGATCGTCTTGCACTTTACTCACGTCTTTATCGCTCACCTTACTATTATTCACGCAGCTGCGCCCTCCGCGCCATTAAACCCGCACCAAAGCGTGCGAAGCCCTGACGCAAGGGGGGTAATAAATCGAGAGTGATCAAACCCAAATTGCGCGCCGCCATCGCCAAAGTCTCATCCATACCAAACAACTTTGGCAATTTGTCGCTAAGGGCGATAGCCCGACCTTGGTCGTCTTTGCGCAGCTTTACATAGTCCTGCAGTACCGCTAAATCACCTGACTGCACGCCATCGCAATAAGCTTTCGAAAGTACCTCGGTAAGCGCCGCCATATCGCGAACACTCAAATTAAAGCCCTGTCCGGCCACCGGGTGCATGCTGTGCGCGGCATTGCCCAGCAACAGTAAGTGACTGCGCACCTGTTCGGCGGCAATGATTTTTTTTACCGGGAAACACTGTCGATAGTCGACCTCTAGCGCCGCCCCCGCTCGGCTGCCCAGCTGGTGATTGAGACTGTGAATAAAGTCCTCGGCGTTGGCACCTTGTAGCTCCTCGGCCCGCTCCGCAGCAAGCGTCCAAACCAGTGAAACCCGTTTGTCACCCTTGCCCGGCAATGGCAGCAGTGCGATGGCGCCATCGCCGGTAAAGCGCTCATGGGCCAAGCCATTGTGAGCCTCGGCCATCACTAGATTGGCAACCAATGCCACTCGTTGATAATCGTGGCGGCGATAGCTGATCCCCAACTGCTGCGCTAATGGTCGTTGCTCACCACCGGCCAGTACCACTAGGTCGGCCTGGCATTCGCCCTGCTCCAGCAAAAAACCCATACCGCCCTGTCGCGGTTTTAGCAGCGGCGGAGCAGAGGCTTTAATCCGGGTAATATTGGGGAAGGCTGGGAGAGCTTGCGCAAACACCGTGGCCAGCTGTGCATTCTCGACCACGTGGCCGAAAGCACTGAGGGCCTGTTCGCTGGCCTCGAGACTGGCTGAACCGATATGGCCCCGGTCGGAGACATCAATACGGGTAATCGCCGCCGTACTCGTCGCCAAGTCTCGCCACAAACCCATGGTTTGCAGCACATCGACGGTACTGGCTGAGAGCGCGGAGGCTCGATGATCCGGCTCCGCTGCGTGGCTTTGGGTGTCAATTAAGAGGATATTCCACTGGCTCTGCTGACGCGCCAGCAGCAAGGCAAGACAGGCGCCACTTAAACCGGCGCCGACAATGGCAAAGTGCCAGTGTTGATTGGAAACTTCACTCATGGAAGTAGCTCGAACAATTGATCAATAAGGGATTTGGACAACAGTCGAAACTATACGCGGCAAGCGCTCTCACGTCGCCTAAATCAACGGGGTTTTCTCTAAAATCTGGCCGACTTTATTCGCCACCCCGTCAGCACTGCGGGCTAACTAACGACCCGAACCGTCAATCCTCTCTGCTCCCGCCTGCGCCTGCTTAAGGTAATTGAGGCCCTCGGAGGCCAAGAGAGTACTGGCGCCAATTAAGCTGCCAAAGGCTTCCACCGACTTATTTAACTGCGACGAGGTGTCCGATGCGGTGCCATTCATTTCTTCAATGGCCACTGCGGTATCGCCCACTTTACGCACCACACCGACGATGCCCTCACTCGCCTCATGCATTCTTGCTGAGATATCACCCGTACTCAATGATTGCTGCTGGGCCGCCTCGGCGATGCCACTGACGATTTCATTGACCTGGGAAATCACCGCGCTGACTTCATCCATCGACACCACGCTGCTCTGTATGGCTTCGTGAATGATATCAATCTTCTTTTTGATATCGGTATTGGCAACGTTGGTCTGAGCCGCAAGTTCTTTCACCTCACTGGCAACGACGGCAAAACCTTGTCCTGCCTCACCGGCCCGAGCCGCTTCGATGGTGGCATTCAAGGCCAATAACTTGGTCTGATCGGACACTTCGGTAATGGTATTGGTAACCTTCATAATTTCTGCCGCTGCCGATTCCAAACCGGCAAACAGCTCCGAAGCCTCTTCCACATTGGTCACCGCGCGGGCAGTAATATCGCAGGCCACCTGGGTCTTAGAGGCAATTTCACTCGCCGCCACCGACAGGTCGTTAGCTGTTTGCGACACCGCATTGACATTGTCCTGGGAGCTTTCGGCATGCTGGGTAATATCGATAACCTGGGAGGAAAGCTCCTCCATCGCACCGGCCATCGCGCTCAAGGCTCTATCTAGGCCCTGGGCATTTTTTATTTCGACCGCACCTTCATTCTTAAAGGCGCCAAGCAACTGCTTGCTCTGCTCCAGGGCAGAACCCAAGTCGCCCTGCAAGGTTTCAACTAAGCCCGCGGTCTGGCTCGATGACTCACTGAACCGAAGGCGCACTTTTTCAACCAACTCGGCCAGTTCTGAATCGGGCGCCGATGATGGTGCGCTAAAATCACCCATCGCCAATTTATTCAGCTCCGCCATGGCGACAAGGTCGGGCTCACTAACGGCGGCCGGCGGGACAGTAGCGCTAGGCGCCATGACTTGACTATCGGCCTGGGCAGACTTGCTGCTGGTTTCGCTGGCGGTGGGTTTTTTTTTACTAAACAGGGCCATAATTCTCAAATCTCCGCTAATTGTAATTTTTTATTCTCTAAGTCCTTATTGGCTGTGGTCGTTTACTAGGGCTTATCTCCTATTAAATTAGTCGAGCCCCTAAAATTTGCCAATCACCCTCCCATCCTTAACCGGGACGAGAATTTCCTAGGCCACGACAGTACTCCTTCTCCAGCCGTTCCACTAACCGGAAGCACGCAATTGTGAATTGACGCACAGAGAATAAAGCCGCGCGCTTAAGCGGCCATTAAGGCTTCAATTTCGGCCACGGTCTTAGGTACACCCGCCGTTAGAACCTCGGTGCCCCTCCGGGTAATTGCCACGTCGTCTTCAATACGCACGCCAATACCGCGCCATTTTTTTGCCACTTTTTTACAATCGGGAGCAATGTAAATACCCGGCTCGATAGTCATCACCATCCCCGCCTCAAGCAAGCGCCACTCACCATCGACCTTGTAGTCGCCAACATCGTGCACATCCATGCCCAGCCAGTGACCGGCACGGTGCATATAAAATTCGCTATAGGCCCCGGCGGCGATAAGTTTTTTAACGCTGCCCTTGAGTAAGCCCAATTTAACGAGACCGGCAGTGATCACCTCGACGGTAGCCTGGTGGGGCGCATCCCAGTGATTGCCGGCGCGCGCCGCCTCGATGCCCGCTAGTTGAGCCTTTAATACCAGTTCATAAATCGCTTTTTGCGCGGGGCTAAAGCGACCATTCACAGGGAAAGTGCGGGTGATATCCGCCGCGTAGTACTGGTATTCACAGCCGGCATCGATCAACACCAGGTCGCCATCATTAAGGGGCTGGTTATTCTCGACGTAGTGCAAAATACAGGCGTTATCACCGCCACCGACTATTGAGGTATAGGCCGGAAAACTTGCTCCCTCCATGGCAAAGGTATGCTCGATTTCGGCCTGCAATTGATATTCATTAAGACCCGGTTTTGACGCGCGCATAGCGCGACAGTGAGCCTCGGCGGAAATCTTTGCAGCCCTGCGCATAAGCTTCAGTTCGGCCGGCTTTTTAAATAAGCGGTTCTCGTGGAGCAAGTGGTCGAGATCGACAAACTCACCGGGGGGAACAGCCCCGGTGCGCGCCTTGGCGCGGATGCTGTTGACCCACTCCATTAAGCGCTGATCAAAGTCTTTGTCTTTACCCAGTGCCGAGTAGACCTTGCTTTTACCCTCCAGCAAGCCGGGCAAAATATCGTCAATATCGGCGATGGGAAAAGCATCATCGGCGCCATATTGCTCGCAGGCTCCCTCTGGCCCGGCGCGATAGCCATCCCACGTTTCGCGCTCCCTGTCGCGCTCGCGACAGAAAACAATAAACTGCCCCTTTGCCCGCCCGGGAATCAACACCAGTACCGCCTCCGGCTCGGGAAAGCCACTCAGGTAGTGAAAATCGCTACTCTGGCGGTAGGGGTAGAGCGTATCTCGGCTGCGGGTTTGCTCCGCTGCTGCAGGCACGATGGCAATGGCATTTTTACCGATCATCGCCATCAAATCTTTTCGCCGACGGGCAAATTCCTTACTGGTAATCATCGCTTCCTCTTGATTAATTATTAGACTCACACACATTTATTTGGCCAGGCATTTATTGATAACGTCCACCTTGCCCACCTTCAGCCGCCTAGCGCCAACCGAAGTAGCGGTAGGGCTTTTAAGAGCCCGATCTTCTCACGGAAACCCTCACTACCCAAGGCCGCGGTCAATCAGCCTCTCAACGATGATGGTTTCTGCTACTCTGAAGCTAATAATGATAAAAGAGGTAAGACAATGTCGACCGCAGAACTTTACGAGGAATTCGAGCAAATGGTACGCGGGGAGATACTCACCATGTCCCGCGATGATTTTCGCCAGCGCTGCGATGAAGACGACAAAATTGTGTATTTGAGCATTGCCCGACAAGTCGCCAAGCGCAACCGCTGCCTACTGAATATTTCCGAGGACGAACTTGAGTTTGTCTGCCCACCGCCCTCATAACACCTCAGCCGCTGGCCAACTCCCGACAATATGCGCCACCCCAGCAACGCACAGTAATCGCAGCCGAAACCCGGCTCAATGCACCGTCTTGCCCCCGGTATCGCTAATTTGCTGGATTTCCGCATAAATTAAGGTCACAGCCACTCGAACATATTCCACTAAAGCAAAAAAACTCGCCTCCTCTTCCTCATCAATGGATGAAGTATAGGGGTCGAGCTCATCATCGCGATCGCCACTATCAGCCATCGCGATCGCCGCAAGATCTCGCATTGCCTCCGAGACATCCTCCGCCAGTGGTGCATCACCCGATAGACCCGACTGACCCAGGCCCGACAAATAGTTCTGACACCATTGGCTCAAGGTTTCAATGCGCTCGTACAGAGAGTCATCATCATCGGGCAACAGTAATTCAAACACCCCGTTGCTGTCTTCGAGCTGCGCCGCGGTATCTCGAAAGAGTTGCAAGACATCCACTTTAATCGCGGCCATGGTAGTGGCATCGGCGCCGAGCAGGTCGGCAGCAACCGTCAACACCTTAGCCTCTGCCAACACTTGTCCGCCACTGAGGCGACCACACAGCACCGCCTGTAATTCAGCCGGATTTGTGTTCAACCCAGCAACGGTAAATGCTTGGCAATAATATTCAAAATCCATCGCAGACGTTTTCCTTAAAAGCTGTATTCTAACATTGCTCCCGCTCTAGATCACCGACACCATCGCGCTCAACGGCGAGCACATTTAAGCCATTGGGAAATGTGACGTGCTATTGAAGTAAGCAATTATTTCTCGAATCTACATTAAGATAATTGACCGCCATACATGCTCGCAACTATAGTTAGCACGGCCTCCCCGACGAGTTGAAAAAAACACCATGAGCAGCGACGCACTGTCCGATCTGGAAAATAAAATTGATCAACTGGTTAAGTTGAGTGAGCGCCTGAGCAAAGAAAACGCTGGCCTGCGTCAACGCGAATCCGGCTTACTCAAAGAAAAGGGGCAACTCATGGAAAAAACCGAACAAGCTCGCTCGCGCGTAGAAAGCATGATTGCCCGTCTCAAAACCCTCAACCCCGAAGCTTAATGGCCTTTCGATACCTCATAACTGAGTAAAAGAGAATGAGCGCAAGTAATACTGTAACGATTCTAGTGCTCGATAAAGAGTATCAGGTGCAGTGCCCACCCGAGCAACGTGAAGCCCTACAGCGCGCCGCCCTCGAACTCGACCAGCGCATGCGCACCATTCGCCAGAGTGGCAGTGTGATCGGTCTCGAGCGCATCGCCATTATGGCTGCACTCAACCTTTCCTATGACTTACTTGAAACTCAAGATCAGGCCTCGGAAAGTGCACTCGACAGTGACGATCTTGAGCGTCTCGACCAAAAGGTCTTTCAGGCACTGCAAGCCTTGTCATCGAGTAACTGACGACAACGCCACAGGCGAGAACAAAAACACAGCTACACCCCACTTAAGAGATGGTCATTACCTAGCGCTGCGCTATAATCCCGACACCTGGGGTGTTTGCCAGTCGAGAAGTTCTTGAGCCGATTTTTACACCAAGGGAGATTACCCGCGCTGCTGGTGTGCATATCCGCTTGACGGAGAGCCTAATGTTGCACGGCGTCCCCCACCTTGAACCGTCGGGTTCAGGGCCACATCGACAGCGGCATTCCCGGGCCTTTTATTTTCCGCCATCGGCACACCGCACGTGCTCGATACCTGGCAATGAGTCATGCACGAGGCATTGTCTATCGCCACAGCAAGCTCAATCAATCGCGCCACCCTGCGCCAGCAACGGCGCTCACTCTCGGCTCGACAGCAGCGACGCGCCGCCACCGCCCTCGGCCAGCGCCTCAGCCAACTGACACTCTTCCAACATGCCCGCCGCATCGCCTACTACATCGCCAATGACGGTGAAATATCTCCCCAGCCCGCCATCGACGCAGTTTGGAAACGCGGCCGCCTCACCTACCTTCCCGTGCTTCACCCCCTTAAAATCAAGCGCCTGTATTTTGCTCGCCATCAAGCGCTGAGCACCCTGCGCCACAACCGCTTTGGCATACCCGAGCCACAACTCGGCAGCACCTCCCTAGCGCCACTCTGGACGCTGGATATTATTTTGCTGCCCCTGGTGGCTTTTGATCGCAGCGGTAACCGCCTCGGCATGGGCGGTGGCTTTTATGATCGCAGCCTAGCAGCCCTCAACCACAGCGCCATGAAGCGACCGCTATTCATCGGCCTCGCCCACCACTGCCAGGAGGTCACGCAACTGGAAAGCCAAAATTGGGACATCCCACTCAATATGATCGTCACAGATAGGGAGATAATTCCTATCACCCCCAACAACTCAGCCCAGTTGCACCAGGAAGGCCCATGAGAAAAACAAAAATTATCTGCACCATCGGCCCCGCCACTAGCTCACTAGAAACCCTCAGCCAATTGGCCCAAGCCGGCATGAATGTCGCGCGCTTAAATATGTCCCACGGCGACCACGCCTCCCACGCCGCCGTCATTGCCAACATCCGCCAACTCAATAACTCACGAAGCCAGACCATCGCCATTTTACTCGACACCCAGGGGCCGGAAATTCGCACCGGCACTCGCAAAGAAGAGCTCAACCTGGTCGAGGGCGAGGTCATTTCTGTAGTGGCCCGCAGCGGGGACGATGTCGAAGTAAGCTCGCTTCAAATCAACTATGCCGACCTGATTCACGACGTCCACGTCGGCGACAAAATCACCGTCGACAACGGCCTCATCAACCTCGAAGTACTCTCCAAAGAACAGCAGGTAATGCAGTGCCGCATCATCGACGGTGGCCTGTTAAAAAGCCGCAGCCATGTCAATCTACCCGGCATTCGCGTCAATCTACCGGCAATTACGGAAAAAGATAAGAGGGATATTGCCTTTGCCCGCGCCCAGCAGGTCGACTTTATCGCCCTGTCCTTTGTGCGCCGTGCCGATGACATTGCGCAACTGCGGCACTTACTCGGCGACGATGTCAGCAATACCAAGATCATCGCCAAGATTGAAGATCAGGAGGGGCTGAGTAATCTGGAAGATATTATCGCCGCCAGCGATGGCATTATGGTGGCCCGTGGCGACCTCGGGGTTGAAATCCCCCTCGAAGTATTGCCTCGCGTGCAACGGCGCATCGTTCGCCAATGCGCGAAACACGGCAAGCGCGTCATCGTCGCCACCCACATGCTGGAATCGATGATCGACAACCCGATGCCGACCCGTGCCGAAGTCACGGATGTCGCCAACGCCGTGTATGAAGAGGCCGACGCCATTATGCTCTCGGGCGAGACCACCGTCGGTAAATACCCGGTGCGCTGTGTTGAAACCCTCGACCGCATTGCTCGCTCCACAGAAAAAAGCCGGGGCTTATTGTTCACTGACGACCTAGTGATGGACAACGATAAACAACACATTTCCGCAGCCGCGGTGCGACTGGCCGAGGCCATTGGCGTCAAGGGCATCATCGTGCCCACCCGTAGTGGCCGCATGGCCAACTACGTCACCAACTGCCACCCGCAAACACCGATTATCTGTGCCTTTTCCTTTGAGGAACACACCCACCGCCAACTGGTATTGAATCGCAATGTGCGCAGCTATCGCCTTAAATTTTATGACAACCCGGAGCGCATGCTCGCCGCCGCAGCCGCCGTGCTACTACAGCGCGACGATTTTATGCGCGACGACAAGGTCGTGGTTATTTCCGACACCTTGAGCAGTGCCAATGTCGACGCCATTCAAATTCGCACGCTCGCCAGCCTGACCTAACACTCGCTGAACAGGGCTACTGACCGAGGAAAAACCGGTAGGCGTCGTTGTCGGTCTCTTCCTGGTAGGGGTAGTGCAGGGCGTCGAGAAAAGCGCTGACATCGGCGCGCTCTGGCACCGGCACCTGTAGGCCCATCAGCACCCGACCGTAGGCCGAGCCATGGTTGCGGTAGTGGAACATCGAAATATTCCAGCGCCCCCCCAACTTACCGAGAAAATCCGATAGCGCCCCCGGACGCTCGGGAAATTCAAAGCGATACACCACCTCATCGGCAATTTCTGGCGCGCGCCCACCCACCATGTAGCGGATATGCAGTTTGGCGATCTCATTATCGGTCATATCCACCACCGCATACTCTTTGGCCAGTAAGTCATCGACTAAGGCCTGGCGGTCCGCGTCGGAGGTGACCTGAATGCCGACAAAAATATGGGCATCACCGGCCTCGGCATAACGGTAATTAAATTCACTGACCATACGCTGACTCAGAGCCTGGCAGAAACGCTTAAAACTACCGGGCTTTTCCGGGATGGTCACCGCCAACACCGCCTCCCGCTTCTCGCCTATTTCGGTGCGCTCGGAAATATAGCGCAGGCGGTCAAAATTCATATTGGCGCCACTGTCGATCGCCAAGAGGGTTTCGCCGCTGCAGCCACTCTGCTGCACGTATTTTTTTAACCCGGCAAGCCCGAGAGCGCCCGCAGGCTCACAAATAGAGCGGGTATCATCAAAAATATCTTTAATGGCCGCACATATTTCATCGGTCGAGACGGTAATCACCGCGTCAATACTGTCGCGCAATAGACGGAATGTCTCCTTGCCAATCTGCGCTACAGCGGTGCCATCGGCAAACAAGCCGACCTCTTTTAGCGTCACCCTACGACCTTTTTCCATCGCCGCCGCCAAACACGCCGCGTCCTCGGATTCCACTGCAATCACCTTGATATCGGGGCGCACATACTTCACATAGCTCACGATGCCCGCACACAGACCACCGCCACCGACCGGTACAAAAATGGCGTTCAGTGGCCCCGGGTGCTGGCGCAAGATCTCCACCGCCACCGTGCCCTGTCCAGCAATCACATCGGGGTCGTCGAAGGGGTGGATATACACCAAACCCTTTTCGGCGACGAGCTTCTGCGCATGCTGGGCCGCACCGTCGTAGGTATCACCCTGCAACACGACCTTGGCTCCGAGAGTGCGCACCGCATCAATTTTAATTTGCGGCGTGGTGCGGGGCATAACAATCGTCGCCTTTACACCCAGTTTTTTAGCCGCCAACGCTAAACCTTGTGCATGGTTGCCCGCCGAAGCGGCAATCACTCCCGCCGCACGTTCGCTGTCACTGAGCTTGCGCATTTTGTTGTAGGCGCCTCGTAGCTTGAAGGAGAACACCGGCTGTAAATCTTCGCGCTTCAATAGCACCTGATTGTCGAGGCGCGCCGATAGAATCGGCGCCTCGTCGATTGGCGTCTCAACGGCCAGGTCGTAGATGCGTGCATCAAGAATTCTTTTTACATAGCTTTTTGGCATGCTGGTACGGATCCGCTGTTTTGTAGGTAGTATCGAGCTTAAGGGCAATCGTAATTTCTCCACAACACGAACACCAGCCCTGTGCAAAAAATCTCCGTCATTGTATCGCCAACAACTTTCTCTGCTCAGATATAATGCCGCTCTATTGCCGGAGTTAGCCATGTCTAAAAACCAAGCCTCACAAGATCAGCTCAAACAAGCCGCAGCCCAGGCCGCTATCGACTATGTGCTCAAACATCTTGAGGACGATAGCTATCTCGGCATTGGCACCGGCTCCACTGCCAACTGTTTTATCGACTTACTGGCCCAGCATAAGGGCTATATCAAGGGCACCGTCGCCAGCTCCGAGGCCAGTGCCCAGCGCTTACGCGACCACGGTATCGCCGTCTTTGAATTGAACAATACCGGCGGCGTACAAATTTACGTCGACGGTGCCGACGAGGTTAATCCGGCGCTAGAACTGATTAAAGGTGGGGGTGGCGCACTCACTCGAGAGAAAATCATTGCCGCCGCCGCCGATGATTTCGTCTGCATTGCCGACCACAGTAAGTGGGTCGACCACCTCGGGCAATTCGCCGTGCCGGTCGAAGTAATACCCATGGCACGCAGTTACGTGGCGCGCGAAATTTTCAAACTGGGCGGCGAAGCGGTCTATCGCCAGGGCGTGGTCACGGACAACGGCAATGTGATTCTCGATGTGCAGCGCCTGCATCCTATTGCCGCACCGAAAGCCTTAGAAGAAAAACTCAACAATATTACCGGCGTGGTGACCAACGGTTTATTTGCCCTGCGCCCGGCCAACACGGTGTTACTGAGCACCCCAGAGGGTGTCAAAACACTCAAACCATCACACTAAGCCACGAACTCACTCGTCACTAGAGAAGAATAAATAATGCAACTCTCCGATGCCATCCACAGCCGTATTTCAGCGCGAGGCTTTCTCGACAAGCCCGTGGCCAAAGCCACCGTTCGCCAGATTATCGAGCTCGCTCGCCACGCGCCATCAGGCAGCAATATGCAACCCTGGCACGTGCACGCTGTCAGTGGAAAGTTGCTCGAGCGAGTAATTGAGGAATCTATCGCCTTTGCCGAAAAAAAACCCATCGGCAGCCACGAAAAAGAGTTTCAAACGCCCACGGAAAACTTTGTCCAACCCTATAAAGGTCGACGCTATGCCGTCGGTATGGGTCTCTACGACGCCCTCGGCATCGACCGCAAAGACAAGGTGCGGCGCAATGAGCAGTTAATGCAAAATTTTTATTTTTTCGGCGCACCGGTGGGACTGTTTTTTTCCGTCCACCGCAGCCTGATGCCCGGCCAGCTCGGTGATATGGGTATTTTTATGGGCAATGTCATGCTCGCCGCCCGGGAATACGATCTACACACCTGCGCCCAGGGCTTTTGGCAAGACGTGCAACCGGTACTGCACGATGTGCTCGACATTTCCGAGGACTACTTTATTTTTAACGGCATGGCTCTCGGCCATATTGACCCCGAGCACGCGGCGAATAGCCTCGTCAGTGGCCGTGAACATATCGATGAATTTTGTCAGTTTGCCGGTTTTGAGCAATAGCCCCATCATCAAAAAACCGAGCACACACTTTAATCCGCACTCTCCTTTTTAAGAGTACAGCATGCCCCAAGATAGCTATCGTCTGATCATTGCCTGCCCCGACAAAGTCGGCATCGTTGCCGCTGTCAGCTCCTTTCTCGCCCAGGAAGGGGGGCTAATTACCGAGGCCAATCACTACCTCGACCCCGACTCGAGCTGGTTTTTTACCCGTCAGGTGATCGCGGCCCAGTCCCTACCCTACGGTGCCGACGAGTTGCGCACACGCTTTGCGCCACTGGCCAAAAAGTTTGCCATGGAGTGGCGCATTACCGAAACCGCCCAGCCCAAGCGCGTCGCCCTGCTGGCCAGTAAGCAGGCCCACTGCCTGTCGGACCTGCTCTATCGCTGGCGCAGTAAGGAGTTGTCCTACGATATTAGCGGAGTGATCTCCAACCACGATGACCTGCGCAGCTATGTGGAATGGCACAATCTGCCCTACTACCATGAACCCGTAAGCCCCGACACCAAGGCTCAGCACTTCGCCAAAATCTTGGCCCTACTGGCAGAAATGCAGCCCGATGTGATCGTCCTGGCACGCTATATGCAAATCCTCCCCCCGGAGATTTGCTCGCTGTATGCGGGACGTATTATTAATATTCACCACAGCTTTTTACCCGCCTTTGCCGGTGCCCGACCCTACCACCAGGCCGCCGAGAGAGGTGTCAAACTGATTGGCGCCACCTGCCACTATGTCACCGACGAACTGGATGCAGGCCCCATTATCGACCAAGATGTGGCCCGTATCAGCCATCACGACAGTATTGACGACATGGTCAGAATTGGTAAAGATGTCGAGAAAATGGTGCTGGCAAGGGGTTTGCGCTACCACCTTGAAGACCGCGTGCTAATCCACGGCAACAAGACCATCGTCTTTGAATAAACAGCATTCACTTGTTTTAACGCAACTACAGCAAAGCCTAACGATGCCAGACTAGCCAGTTGTTGCAACGCACCATAAAGCACTGCCGCTAGAACAATAAAATTAAGCGCCTAAGGAAACTATTGTGAGTGAAATATACACCACCGACGTGGCCATTATTGGCGCCGGCCCTATCGGCCTGTTTAGCGTCTTTCAATGCGGCATGTTAAAAATGTCCTGCCATGTCATCGACGCATTGCCGGCCACTGGCGGGCAATGTAGCGCGCTGTACCCCGAAAAGCCGCTGTTTGATATTCCCGCCGCACCCAACATTAATGCCGTTGACTTGATTGCCCGACTGGAAAAACAAATCGAACCCTTTAAGCCGGCCATCCATCTCAACCAACAAGTTACAGAGCTGGAGAAAATTGGCGAATACTGGCATTTAAGTACCTCGCGCGGCCTTAAAATTCGCGCCCGCGCCATCATTATTGCCGCCGGTGCCGGTGCCTTCGGCCCCAATAAGCCACCCCTGGACAATATCGATCGGTTTGAGGGGCAATCCGTTCACTATATGGTGCAACGACGCGAGGACTTTCGCGACCAGCGCATTGTGATTGCCGGGGGCGGGGATTCCGCCGTCGACTGGGCACTGTCGCTGGCCGGCGTTGCCGCCGAGGTCTATGTCATCCACCGCCGCGACCGCTTTCGTGCCATTCCCGAGTCGGTGGCGCAAATGAAAGCTCTCGCCGACGCCGGAAAAATTGAACTGGTAATCCCCTATCAACTGGCCTCACTGGAAGGCGAGGACGATCAACTCCAGGCCGTCATCGTCAAAACCCTAGGGGGTGAAGAGCGGCGCATTGAAGCCGACCACCTACTCTCATTTTTTGGTCTCGCCAGTAAGTTGGGGCCGATTAATGACTGGGGCCTGGACATTCTCAATGGTGTGATCAACGTCGAGCCCACCACCTGCGCCACCAATGTTGAAGGTATTTTCGCGGTCGGCGATATCGCCAACTATCCCCACAAACTGAAACTGATTCTCAGTGGTTTTTCCGAGGCGGCGCAAGCGGCGCACGCGGCCTATCGGATCGTTAATCCGGGGCAAGCCCTGAACTTTGAACACTCGACGACATCCGGCGTTCCCGCTCTAGAGCCCGCCTAATCGAGTCCTACCTGCACAATAACCCCGAGGAGATAAAACCAATGACAACAATTACCTTTATCAAACCCGATGGCGAACGCGTCGACGTTGAAGCCACGAATGGCGCCACCGTGATGGAAGTTGCCAAAGACCACGACATGCCCATGCTGGCCGCCTGTGGTGGCTCGCTGGCCTGCGCCACCTGCCACGTAGTGGTCGATGAAAGCTGGTTTGAAAAATCGGGCGAACTCTGTGAAGCCGAGGAAGACCTGCTCGACAGCGCTCACGGTCTCACCAACACCTCTCGCCTCTGCTGCCAGATGAAGGTCAGTGATGAGCTCAATGGCATGGCGATGACCCTGCCGCCGATGGAATAGCCGCTCACCCTACGATCGAGCCCCGGTAGTGTATTGCACGCCTCCGGGCTTATCTTTCCCACAAGGCCTGAACAGCCTTAGCCATACTTATTCAGTACTTATCCACAGCTCCGTTCAGACATGCCGTACTATTAGCGCTTAAAAAAGCGCGAGGGGCGGCTCTTGCAGTACCGCATATTGCTCGCGCAATTCGAGAATGTGCTCACCCCAATAGCGCTCGGTATTGAACCAGGGGAAGGCCCGAGGGAAGGCCGGATCTGTCCAGCGCCGCGCCAACCAAGCGGCGTAGTGCAGCATACGCAGGGTGCGTAGAGGTTCAATCAGGCGCAGTTCTTTCGGCTGAAAGGTAAAAAATTCATTGTAACCTTCGACCACTTCTGACAACTGAGCCGTCTGCCGTGGGCGGTCACCACAGAGCAGCATCCACAAATCCTGAATCGCCGGGGCCGTACGCGCATCGTCAAAATCGACAAAGTTAGCGCTGTCGTCGCGCCAGAGAATATTGCCGGCGTGGCAATCGCCGTGGCTGCGGATCAGCGTCAAGTCGCTGACCTGGGCAAATTGCGCCTCTACCGCCTGCATAAGATCGGCGCTCAAGGAGAGATAGGAATCCTTCAGTGAGCGCGGAATAAACTGCTCACCGACCAAGGCAATGCTGGCATGGCCGTAATCTTCAATAGTGATCGCCGGACGATGCTGAAAGGGCTTAACCGCACCCACGGCGTGAATACGGCCCATCAAGCGACCCAGGGTAAAGAGGTTATCGAGATCGTCCAGCTCGGGGGCATGACCACCGCGCCGCTCAAACAGCGCAAAGAAAAAGTCGCCAGACACGAATAGGCTTTCACCCGCTTCATTGCGCCAAGGGGGCACTACAGGCAACTCTTGCGCAACCAGCTCGAAGCAGAATTCATGCTCTTCGCGAATTTGTGCCTCACTCCAACGCTGGGGGCGGTAGAACTTGGCAATCATCGGGGTCGCATCCTCGATACCCACTTGATAGACCCGGTTCTCGTAACTATTGAGGGGGAATAAACGCCCATCACAATAAAAACCGAGGCTCTCGACGGCATCGATTAAAAAACTCGGCGTCAGTGTATCAAAGGGGTGCGATACCTCCCCCTCATCATCACTAGGCTGAGCCTCATCGTCCCACTTATTCAAGAGTTGCTCTCACTGTAATACCGCCTTCCAAACTAGGCTCCCAGTTGTGCAGAGGGTGTCGATGCCGCCAGCGCCTGCTCGTCATCATCCATCTCGGCGGCGATATCGCCAAATAAGGGCGTCGACAAATAACGTTCACCGGTATCGGGCAGCATACAAACGATATTAGTGCCCGGCGCCGCGCTCTCGGCTATTTTTAGTGCGCCGGCCAGGGTGGCACCGGCGGAGATACCGACAAAAATACCCTCCTCCACGGCCAGCTGTCGCGACAGTCGCAATGCCTCCGGCCCAGGAATCGTTAACACCTCGTCAACCAGCTCACTGGCAACGGCATCCTGAGTTAATTGTGAGATAAAGTCCGGCGTCCAGCCCTGCATGGGGTGGGGGCTAAAGCTGCCGTGGCTTTTGTAGGTCGACTCACTCTCACCCGCTTCCTGGGGTATATGGCTGCTCAATAGCGCGGCGCTTTCGGGCTCACAGGCAATCACCTTGGTCTGCGGGCTTTTTTCCCGCAACACGCGAGCAACGCCTTTCAGAGTGCCACCCGTACCGTAACCAGACACCCAATAATCGAGATTTTCGTCTGTGAAACAGGCGAGGATTTCCGGTGCCGTGGTGCGCGAGTGCATATCGGCATTGGCTTCATTTTCAAACTGTCGGCATAAAAACCAATCGTGGGTCTCGGCCAGCTCCACGGCTTTTTTCAGCATGCCACTGCCCTTTTCCGCCGCTGGGGTGAGCACTACCTTTGCCCCAAGAAAGCGCATCATTTTACGCCGCTCGACACTAAAGCTTTCGGCCATCGTCACCACCAAGGGGTAGCCCTTTTGCGCACAGACCATCGCCAGACCAATGCCGGTATTGCCACTGGTGGCTTCGACCACCGTTTGCCCCGGTTGTAAGGCTCCACTTTTTTCGGCCGCTTCGATCACTGCCAGTGCGAGCCGATCTTTGACCGAGCCCATGGGGTTGAAGGCTTCGATTTTGGCGTAAAGATTGACACCTTCCGGAGCCAGCTTGTTGATCTTGACCAGCGGGGTATTACCAATGGTTTGCAGTATGTTTTGGTACTTTTTAGCGCTGATTTCTGCGTCGTTACTCATCATATTTTCCCGTTCATTAAATTCAATTAGTACAACACCACCGAGCGAATACTTTCACCCCGGTGCATTAAATCAAAGGCCTGATTAATCTCGCTCAGAGGCATAGTATGAGTGATTAAGTCATCGATATTGATTTTTCCCTCCATATACCAGTCGACGATAGTCGGCACGTCAGTGCGCCCGCGCGCGCCACCAAAGGCAACCCCGTGCCAGGAGCGACCGGTGACCAACTGAAAGGGTCGGGTGGCAATTTCCTGCCCGGCACCGGCGACACCAATAACGTAGGACTCGCCCCAGCCCTTGTGACAACACTCCAGAGCTTGGCGCATCACCTCCACATTGCCGATACATTCAAAGCTGTAATCGGCGCCACCGCCCGTGAGGTCGAGAATGGCTTCCACCACCTGTGGTGTCTCATTGGGGTTAATAAAGTCTGTCATGCCGAATTTTTTCGCCAGTGCGACTTTCGCCGGGTTGGTATCGACGCCAATAATCCTGCCCGCACCGACCATGCGTGCGCCCTGCACCACATTCAGGCCGATGCCACCGAGACCGAAGACCACCACTGTCGAGCCCGGTTTAACCTGTGCCTTGAACACCACGGCACCAACACCGGTGGTAACGCCGCAACCGATGTAGCAAACCTTATCAAAGGGCGCGTCTTCGCGGATTTTTGCCAGGGCGATTTCGGGCAGTACGGTGTAATTAGAAAAAGAGGAGCAGCCCATATAGTGCAGAATCGGCTCGCCGTCGAGGGAGAAACGGCTGTTGCCATCGGGCATCACGCCCCGGCCCTGGGTCTCACGAATCGCCTGGCAGAGGTTAGTCTTGGGGTGCAGGCAGAAATTGCACTGGCGGCACTCCGGCGTGTACAGGGGAATCACATGGTCGCCCGGTTTCACCGATGTTACCCCGGCGCCGACCTCGCGCACGATACCCGCGCCCTCGTGGCCGAGAATGGCCGGAAAAGCGCCCTCCGGATCATCCCCGGATAGGGTGAAAGCATCGGTGTGACAAACCCCCGTCGCCTTGATTTCGACCAGTACCTCGCCCGCGCGAGGCCCCTGTAAATCCACCTCGTGAATTTCCAATGCCTGCCCTGCTTTGAACGCGACCGCAGCCTGAGTTTTCATTCCCCGCCTCCATTTATGATTCTTTTTGAGCTAAAGCTTCTCGTATTAGCGCCAGAGTATACGTCAATACTCGAGCGGTATAGAGCCGCAAAAACCTCTGCTTTAAGCGCCCCGCTGCAAGCTCTTGAGCCCAACCTAGCGCTCGCCAGCGGCCATTTTAAAAGCTATCGGCAGACGATCTAGCAATTTTTCAGCATTTTACTGGCTAGATGGTCTATAGGTTTATAGAGGCCGCAAATTGGCAGCGCCTTCGCAAGTGCCAACCTAGATTACGTCCCGCCATGACTCTCGCCTGTGTCGCACTGTGGAGGACATGCAATGTTCGAGACACTGAAGCAATACGGTCTGTCAGACATTCACTTGGTCAACGACGAGGCTTGTGGACTACAAGCCATTATCGCCATTCACGACACCAGCCTCGGCCCGGCTATCGGTGGCTGTCGCTACCTGCATTACAACAGCACGCAAGACGCCCTCGAAGACGCCGCTCGCCTGGCTCAAGGCATGAGCTATAAAGCGGCCCTCGCCGGCCTGCCCTTTGGTGGCGGCAAGGCGGTTATCCTGAAGCCCAACACCGACCACGATCGCGCCTTATTGTTTGCCAAAATGGGCGCTTTTATTGCCTCGCTGCAGGGCCGCTATATTACCGCTTTGGACAGCGGCTCTACTCTGCACGATATGGATATCATCGCCGCCCACACTACCTATGTTAGTTCCAGCAGCGAGATTGGCGACTGCAGCTTGTTTACTGCAGCCGGGATCTACAGCGGTATCAAGGAAGCCTTTAAGGTGCGTTTTGCCAGCGACACCGTCAAACAGGCACGTATTGCCATTCAGGGCCTCGGTCATGTCGGCATGGCGTTGGCTGAACATCTGTATCGCGCTGGCGCCACCTTGATTGTCAGCGATCTCGACGCGACTAAAACCGAGTACGCCTGTCAGCGCTTTAATGCCAAGGTGGTGGCCAGCGACGCCATCTGCCAGCAGGCCTGTGAAATTTTATCGCCCTGTGGGCTCGGCGGTATTATCAACGCCGCCAGTGTCCCCCATCTGCGCTGCGCCATTATCGCCGGTGCCGCCAATAATCAACTCGCCAAAGACAGCGATGAAGAGCTGCTGCGCGACAGAGGCATTCTCTATGTCCCCGATTTTGCCATTAACGCCGGCGGCCTGATCTACGCCGCGATGCGTTTTGCCGGTGACGAGCAGGCGCTGATCGACGAAAAGCTGCGTGCCATACCCATCACCATTCACACACTGCTCGACAGCGCCAAGGGCCAGGCACAAACACCCCTACAAAGTGCCGTGTCGTTAGCCCGGCAACGTATCGCTGCAGGGCACAACAGCTTGCGAGCCAAGACCAAAGCAGACCGCGCTAACAGCGACAGACCGCCGGCCCCGCTAACAGCGCAAGACGTTCATCTAGCGAGGTAAAGCATGCGCGGACGCCAACAGTTTTCCATCCATTTTCTGCAATATCTCGACCCCCAGGGCAAGCTCGACCTGCCCCTTCCCGAGTGGATAACAGACACCCCCCTGGTACTCGCCATCTACGAAAATATGGTACTGGCGCGCCTGCTCGACCAAAAGGCCGTGGCCCTGCAGCGCACCGGGCAAATGGGCACCTACCCGTCCATTCTCGGCCAGGAGGCGATCAGTGTTTGCATCGGGCTAGCGATGGCCAAGCGCGATGTGCTGGTGCCCTATTACCGCGACGCGCCGGCACAAATCATTCGAGGCATGTCCCCGGCGGAGGTCTTTATCTACTGGGGCGGCGATGAACGCGGCGGCAACCTCAATGGAGCATCGCGGGATCTACCGATTTGCGTGCCCATCGCCACGCAATTGACCCAGGCGGTCGGTGTCGCAACGGCGCTTAAAATGCAGGGCGAGGAGGCTGTCGTGGTTGTCAGCTGCGGTGACGGTGCCACCTCCAAGGGCGATTTTATGGAGGCGATGAATCTCGCCGGGGTGTGGGACCTGCCCATCGTCTTCGTCATCAACAACAATCGCTGGGCGATATCGGTACCACTGGCTCAACAAACCCGAGCCGCGACGCTGGCACAAAAAGCCATCGCTGCGGGCATCGAGGGCCTACAGGTCGATGGCAATGACCCCATTGCCGTTTATGAAGCCATTAGCAAGGCTATTCAGCGCGCCCGGGAAGACCAACAACCCGCCTTAATCGAAGCCCTGACCTATCGCCTATGCGACCACACCACTGCCGACGATGCCTCGCGCTATCGCGATGCCGATGAGCTAAAAGCCCACTGGCAGGAGGAGCCCGTTCTGCGTTTTCAGCAATTTTTACACCAGCAGGGTTTATGGGATGCCGATCGGGAAAAGGCTATGCAACAGCGCTGCCAGCAGGTCATCGACACGGCCGTGAGTGACTATTTGGCCCTAGAGGCCGAGCCCCCGAGTGCCATTATTGACTACCTCCACGCCTTTTTACCCTATGCCCTAGAGACCCAACGCGCCGAGATACTGCTAAAGGACAATGCAATAAAATCACAGGGAGATCGAAAGTGAGCGCCAACTTTTCCGCAACCAAGCCGTCACAGGCAGGCACCTCTACAGCGCCGACCAGAGAGTCCAGCGGCACTCACACCACGACCGAGGCCGAAACAAAAGACTGTGTCTTGGTCGAGGCCATTAATATGGCCCTGCACTACGAAATGGCCCGTGACCCTGCGGTCGTGGTACTCGGCGAAGACGTTGCCAGCAACGGCGGGGTGTTTCGCGCCACCCTCGGCCTCAAGCAGGCCTATGGCAGTGAGCGCGTACTCGACACCCCGCTGGCCGAGGGCCTCATTGCCGGGCTCAGTGTCGGCATGGCCAGCCAAGGGCTGAAACCCATCGCCGAAATTCAATTCATGGGCTTTATGTTTGCCGCACTAGAGCAGCTGATTTGCCACGCAGCGCGCATGCGCAATCGCACCCGTGGCCGCCTCACCTGCCCATTGGTGGTACGCATGCCCTTTGGCGGCGGCATCCACGCCCCCGAGCATCACTCCGAAAGCACCGAGGCCCTACTGGCCCACATCCCCGGCCTGCGAGTAGTTATCCCCTCTTCGGCCACCCGCGCCTACGGCCTACTGCTCGGGGCCATTCGCGACCCCGACCCAGTGATATTTCTCGAACCAAAACGCATCTACCGCGCCCAGGCCCAACGCATTGACAACGATGGCCAAGCCCTACCCCTCGATACCTGTTTTACCCTGCGCGAAGGCGAAGACCTCACCTTAATCAGCTGGGGCGCATTGATTAGCGAATGCAGCCAAGTCGCCGATCAATTGCACGCACAGGGCATCTCCGTCGAGCTGATCGATGTCGCCACGGTCAGCCCCCTCGATATGGCGACCATCTTGCAATCGGTGGCAAAAACCGGGCGCTGCGTAATTGCCCATGAAGCGCCAAAAAGTGGTGGCATCGGTGGTGAAATCGCCGCCCAGCTGGCCGAGCACGCTCTGCTCGATCTTAAAGCGCCGGTACTGCGGGTCGCTGGCTACGACACGGTAATGCCCTATGCCAAACAAGAGGCCCTGTATTTACCCGGTGTGGTAGACATCACTCGCGCGATACAGCAAGTGCTCGCCTTTGGCTAAAGGCGTTTTCTACATCCACCTAAACCTCTGCCCCCTAAAAATAACGCAAGGATGAATCATGAAATTCTTTAAGCTTCCCGACCTCGGCGAGGGTTTACAGGAGGCCGAAATTATCGAGTGGAATGTCAGCGCCGGCGATACGGTCAACATCGACCAGCTCCTGGTGACGGTAGAGACCGCCAAGGCCGTGGTCGAAATCCCCTCCCCCCAAGCCGGGGTGATAGCCGCCACCTTTGGCCAAAGCGGCGATATTGTCCATCTCGGAGAGCCCTTACTAGAGTTTGTCAGCGACGAAGCCGATAACGCCACCGTGGTCGGCGAACTGCAAACGGCAAGCCCCCAACCAGACGTCGATGAGCACTTTATTATTGGCTCACCCGGAATACCCCGCCGTCAACAAGCCATCCGTGCCACACCGGCCATTCGCGCCCTCGCCGAGCGCTTAAAGGTCGATATCAGCAAGGTCAGTGGTAGCGGCCAGCAAGGCTTAATTAAAACCGAAGATGTCGAAAGGGTGGCCCGGCTCGACAGTGAAAAAGGCCCATCGACGCCCCTCAAAGGGGTGCGGCGTTTTATGTCGCGAACCATGTCCCAGTCCCACGCCCAAGTCGTAGCGGTGACCATTAACGACGATGCACAACTCGGCAACTGGGGCAAAGGGGAAGACCCGTCGCTGCGCTTATTGCACGCCATCGTTGCCGGCTGCCAAGCCGAACCACTGCTCAATAGCTGGTTCGACGCCGAGGCAATGACCTATCGCAGCCTCGCAACCATTGACATCGGCATGGCTGTCGATACCCCCGGCGGCCTATTTGTACCGGTGCTGCGCGATGTCGCCAAGCGCAGCGATGAAGACCTGCGTAGCGGTTTGGAGCGCTTAAAAAAGGACGCCTTAAAGCGCCGTATTCCCGCCAGTGAAATGCAGAAACCGACCATCACATTGAGTAATTTCGGCACCATTGCCGGACGCTATGCCAATCCGGTGATCGTGCTACCGACGGTCGCCATTCTCGCCGCCGGGGTGATCCGCGACGAGGTCTGCGTCGTCAAGGGTAAGCCAAAGGTCGTCGCGGTCATGCCCCTGTCACTGAGTTTTGATCACCGCCTGATCACCGGCGGCGAGGCCGCACGTTTTATCGCCGCCTTAAAAATCAGCCTTGAAAGCCGAACTTCAGGGCCGGAATAAGCCCCGCCCCTGAAGGTAAAACACGGCTAGCCCAGCACATCCTTAATCGATAGGCGCAGGCGCTCGATAAACAGATCAATCTCCGCCTCACTGATCGTCAGGGGCGGGGACATCACCATATTGTCGGCCACGGCGCGGCACAACAAACCGTTTTCAAAGCACTTATTGTGCACCGGTACACCGACGCCCGTTGGGTATTTTGCGGCATCCGCAGCAAAAGTAATCGCACCCAGTAGGCCATAATTGCGGATATCAATAATATGGGGGATATCGCGCAGGCTGTGCAGGGCGTCTTCCCAATATTGCCCGATAGGGCCAGCGGCTCGTGTCAGCAGGCCTTCTCGCTCGTAAATCTCAAAGGCCGCGAGCCCTGCCGCCGCCCCCACTGGCGCACCCGCATAGGTGTTGCCGTGGAAAATTTCCGGCATACCGCCCGGTGCCGCATCAAAAATCGTCTGCTGGATTTCCTCTTTAATAAACACACCGCCCATCGGCACCGTGCCACCATTAATGGCCTTAGCGGTGGTCATCAGATCGGGGGTAACACCAAATTCTACGGCGGCAAAGGCCGAGCCAGTGCGGCCGTAGCCCGTCACCACCTCATCAAAAATCAACAAAATGTCATTGTCGTCACAAATTTGGCGAGCGCGTTCGAGATAGCCCTTCGGCGGCGGCACCATGCCACCGGCACCGACAATGGGTTCGATAATCAGCGCGCAGATATTTTCAGCGCCGCGCGTGGCGATAACTTTCTCCAAGGCATCGAGCTTTTCAACGCCTTTCTCGGGCAAACCACGACTAAAGGCGTTATTCGGAATGTCCAATAGATCGGGTAGAAAATCGACATTTTCGAGCGTCGGGAAGCCCTTGCGGTTATTCGGTATGCCCTGCAGGGAGGTACTCCCGACATTCACCCCGTGGTAGCCCCGCTCGCGGGAGATAAAGCGGGTCTTGCTAGCCTTACCCCGGGCCAATTGATAGCGGTGGGCAATTTTCATCGCCGTCTCGACCGACTCAGAGCCTGAGTTGGTGAAGAACACTCGGTTCAAGGCCTTCGGGGCGTGCTCCACCAGCTTCTCAGCAAAGCGAAAGGTGACCGGCGAGCCAAACTGGAAGGGCGGGCAAAAATCCATCGCCATCAATTGCTTATGCACCGCATCGGCCACTTCTTTACGACTGTGACCGAGATTCGCACACCACAACCCAGCGGTGATATCCAGTACATCGCGGCCGTCGGCGGTGTACAGAAAGCAACCTTCGGCGCGTTCAATAAGACGTGGATTGGCGCGAAAACCCCTGACGTTGGTAAAGGGTTGCCACCAATTTTCTAAATTTATATCGGGCCCTGTCATCATTTCTTCCTCTACGTAGTTCAGTATTCATGCTCGCGCATCTGAGCCCCGGTATTCACACGCCGCAGGCAGGCTTAAAAGCAGCCATTCTACCGAATGCGTCACGTTATTGGTGTTGCTATTTAACAACCACAGTCGATACTATAATTCGGCTTTAAGTCTTACTTTTAACTAACTGATTTTATAAGGATTTAAAATTATGCCTGCCTATGAAGTACAGGCAGAGGGAACTGCACCACACGAATATGGAGATTTACTACTCAGCTACCTAGAGCAACTGGGCGTGGAATACGTTTTTGGCATTCCCGGCGGTGCGATTGAGCCCTTTTACAACGCCCTGGCCCGCAGCGAGCGGCGTGGCGGACCCCGCGCCATTACCGCTCGCCACGAAACAGGTGCCGCCTTTATGGCCGACGGTTACTGGCGCAATTCCGGTAAGCTGGGCGTGTGCTGCTCAACGACCGGGCCGGGAGCAACCAATTTACTGACCGGGGTCGCTTCGGCCTACGAAAACAATATTCCCCTACTGGTTATAACCGCTCAAACCGCACTTTCAAGTTTTGGCAGCGGCAGCCTCCAAGAATCATCGTGCACCGGCGTTAACACCGTTGAGCTGTTTCGTTACTGCTGCCGTTATAGCACGCTGGTATCCCACCCCGATCAGTTCGAGCGCAAGCTGGTGACAGCCATTACAACCGCCTTCGCCGCACCCATGGGCCCAGTGCACTTGAGTATTCCCATTGATCTAATGCGCACAACCTCCGCAAACGCGACGCCCACGGTCGACCTTCCCGATTTACTGCGCAAACCGAGCTTATTTGATAGCGACGCAGTGGGGCGCCTGTACAGCGCACTCAAACAAGCCAAAAACCCGCTGTTTGTCATTGGCGATGACGCCAGCGAGGCCATTGGACTCATCCTCAGCCTAGCCTTAGGCCTCAATGCCAAAATGGTTGCAACACCCCACGGCAAGGGCCTAATCAGCCCCTACCACCCACTCTTCAGAGGTGTCATCGGGTTTTCCGGACACCAAGGTGCGCAAGCTTTACTCACCGACCCCACTATCGATAGCATTTTCATTATCGGCGCTCAATTCAGCGAATGGGCAAGCCAAGGCTGGAAACCACAAGAGCACCCGCAACGCATCATCGATATTGAAGCCAGTGAGTCCAATCTGACCAAATTACCCATGGCAGCGCTTCATGTTAGGGGCCGCCTTGAAACCATTTTTGAGTCCCTTCTCAAACGCTTTGATAAACATGGCTTTAGCCAGCCCTTGATACTAAATACAAGCGATGGCGTAGATGCCGGCAACAGCAAGGTAAAACGCGACGAAATTAAGCAATTCACCCTGAATGATGAAGAGAAATATCGCTCCGACGCGACCCCCATCAAACCCCAGCGCCTAATGCGAGAACTACCCAATGTCTTCCCCGCCAATACACATTATTTAGCAGATGCCGGGGCCAGCTTTTCATGGGCAACACATTATTTACACCCTCATGATCGTCGGCTCTGCGGGCGCAGAGACGCCAAAGGCGGCCTGTTTCGCGCGTCGCTAAATTTCGCGTCCATGGGCTGGGCCATTGGTAGCGCCATTGGCACCGCCCTCGCTCGTCGCGACACGCCAGTGGTTTGTATTACCGGCGATGGCAGCCTACTCATGAGCGGCCAAGAGATCACTGTCGCGGTGGCAGAACAGCTACCCGTCGTCTTCGTGATACTCAACGACAGCGCTTATGGCATGGTCAAGCACGGCCAACGTATGACTGGTGGCGAAGCCATAGCAGCCAACCTACCTCCCACCAACTTCGCGGCATTCGCCCAAGCCATGGGGGTGGAAGGCCATATCATCTATTCCGCCGAAGATTTACTGCGGCTTAATTGCCTGGATTTTTTCAAGAAACAAGGGCCGACACTGCTTGATGTGCGTATTGATAAGGATGAAGTTCCGCCTTTCGATCTCAGAATCAAAACACTGAAAGATGACCATGAATAATAACGATAAACCCTTAGAACAAATCACCACTAAAATATGGCGCGAAGAAGCCGAGCCTGACAATCCCTATGCCGCAGCGGCGAGCTACTGTGCTGGCTACGATGTTTACGGTGACCTACTCGGAAAAGCCAGCCTTATCGAGTACCTATGGCTACTCTTCAAACTCAACCCGCCCCGCAAAGAACAAGCCCGCATGCTGGAAAGCCTAGCGGTTGCTCTCGCCAACCCCGGCCCCCGCGACCATAGCGTACGTGGCGCGATGAATGCCGGTGTCGGTGGTTCTACCCGAGCCTCGGCCTTAATCGCCGCTCTATCTATCGGTGCCGGCAACCTAGGCGGCGCTCGCGAAGTCTTTACCGCCATGCAATATTGGCAGCAATGCGGTATGGATCTCGACAAGTGGCTCAAAATCATCGCCAATCCACCCCACGAAGAGCACACAGATGTCTGGCCCGAGATGGAACACACACCCGGCTTCGATCCCAACGGCGCGAGTTGCCCGACACCCGTGAAGCAACTACTCGACCATCTCATCGCCATAGAACACAGCGCGCCCCTCGTTTGGCTACAAAGCCATCGCCCAACATTGGAGCGCCACACCGACTCACCGCTGGCATTTTCAGGTGTCGCAGCAGCCACGTTGTTTGCTCTCGGCTTTGATCCAGAGCAGGCGGAAATTCTGTTCCTCATGCTGAGGCTGCCCGGTGCAGCTGCTCACGCCCTAGAGCAAGAAAAAATGGGATGGAGTCGCTACCCCTTTTTCGGTGACAAGCTTACCCTGACGAACGACCCAGGCCCGAGTAGTAATGATGATTGAGAAAGAACGAAAGAACGCCACGGGCCCGGAGCGTCTCAAGGCTTTTGAAGACAATTGGCAAACCGCAATGGGCGCATGGATTCCCGGTGAGCGCGCTGTACTGCGCGGTAAAAATATATTTACCGAACTGAACAATTACAGCTGGATGGAATTTATCGTCTACGCCGTCACTGGCGAGCACAACCCTAAATTCGCAAAGCTCATCGAAGGCTTGTCCCTGTTAAGTACTAGCTATCCCGACCCACGGCTTTGGAACAACCGTATCGCCGCGCTTGCGGGTACGGCTCGATCGACCGGCGCGCTAGCACTTTCGGCAGGAATAGCGGCATCAGAAGCAAGTATTTACGGATTAAAACCCATCAAAGGTGCTCTTGACTTCCTCTATCGCGCCTCAGCAAAAAAGCGTGCCGGCTTAACGATAGAGTCCATCGTCAAGCATGAATTAAAAGCGCGGCGCTGTGTCAGTGGTTATGGTCGGCCTTTAACCAGTATCGATGAGCGGATAGCTCCCGCTTTACACTTTCTGGCTGAAATTGACGCGGATGGCGGAAAGTATCTTCAACTTGCCTTTGAAATTGAAGAATATTTAAAGGGCTCTCGCTATAAATACCGTATGAATATTGCCGCGATAAATGCTGCGACTGCGGCAGACCTCGGGGTATCTGTTGATGATTACTACTACACCAGCACACTGGCATTTATTGGCGGAATACTCCCCTGTCACGTGGATGCCAAAAACAAACCTGAAGGTATGTTTTTCCCCCTCAGTGTTAAACGCATTAATTCCATCTCCTCCCCCAGCAGAACCTGGATTAACTAATTATGTTTTTCAAGCGACACGCACAATTTTTTCTCTTACTGGCCCTACTACCCCCCCTCATCGCCTCGGGTCAAGATGAAGATGAAGATGAGCTTGCGCATTTTTTTGGCGACGAAGAGTTCATTAGTATTGCCACAGGTATAGTCCAGCCTTTGTCTAAAGCACCTGCCGTTGCATCCGTTATTACAGCAAAAGAGATCATGCAAATAGCCGCAACAGATATCGATGAAATACTTGGAACAGTGCCCGGCCTACACGTTTCAAACAATGTTGGTTATAGCCCAATCTACAGCTTCCGAGGTATTCATACCGCCACAAACCCTCAAGTACTGATGTTAATTAACGGCATTCCTCTCACCAATCTTTTCCATGGCGACCGAAATTTAGCCTGGGGCGGGATGCCTGTCGAAGCAATATCCCGCATTGAAATCATTCGCGGCCCTGGATCGGCAATTTACGGCGCTGATGCTTTCGCAGGCGTGATTAATATCATCACGAAAACCTCATCGGAAATTTCCGGCACGTCAGTCGGACTTCGTTACGGTACATCAAACAGTAAAAATTATTGGTTGCAAACTGCAGGGTCAGTCGACGGACTCGGCTACATGGCAATTATTGAAGGTCGTAAAACCGATGGTAATAGTGAAAAAATCACCAGTGATGCCCAATCACTTCTAGACCGCCTTAGCGGAACTAGTGCATCTCTAGCACCCGGCAGCATCAACAGAGAAGGTGAGGCCATCGATGCCAGGCTAGAACTGACCTTCAATAAATTGACTTTTCGTGCCGGTTCTCAAATCAGAAACGCCGGAGGCCTCGGTGCAGGCATTGCTCAAGCACTAGACCCCAAGGGCCAAGTAGCCAGTAAACGCTATAATGCCGACCTGAACTACAACAATAACCAATTCACTAAAAATATTGGCATTAAAGCAACAGCTAGTTACCTGCAGACCAGCCAGGAAGTCGATGACGATTTGCGGATTTTCCCGCAGGGATCAACTGGCTCCCCTTTTAATCCATACCCCTTCCCTGAGGGCGTTATAGGTAACCCAGAGGTCTACGAGCGCCATTACCGCACCAACCTTAGCGCCACCTTCCGCGGCCTTACTCGACACGAGTTAATGGCGGGTATCGGTTATTATTATGGTGATATCTATAAAGTAAAGGAAGAAAAGAACTTCGGTACTAACCCCACTACCGGTTTAGCTATACCTCCCGGTAGCCCACTCGTCAACGTGTCCGGCACACCTTCTGCCTTCCTCAATGAAGACGAACGTGAAAATAGCCATGTATTTATCCAGGATGTCTGGCACCTAGCAGACGATTGGGAACTGACAACGGGTCTGCGTTTTGACCACTACTCCAACTTCGGCGACACCACCAATCCCCGTGTTGCACTTGTTTGGTCCGCGCGGCACAACTTAACAGTAAAAGCCTTGTACGGAGAATCGTTTAGAGCCCCATCATTTGGCGAGGCCGGAGAACAAGCCAATCCACTCTTTCTTGGCAACCCCGACCTCAAGCCAGAAACCCTAAAAAGTTACGAGCTGGCTTTTAACTATAAACCGACTTATGACCTGACTCTCGATCTAAACCTGTTCCAGTATTATTGGAAGGATATCATTCAGTTTACCCCTAATATTGACAGCAGCGGTACCCGCACAGCACAGAATGTGGGAGAGCAGAAGGGCCACGGGATTGAGTTAGAAGCTAGATGGAAAGTCAATAATTACTTTTCAATATTAAGTAATTATTCCTGGCAAAAATCGGAGGATGAGCTCAATCAGGCCGACGCGGCCAATGCACCGGAGCAGCAACTTTATATCCGCGCCAACACCGCTCTGCCGAGTGGCTGGAATATAAGCCTACAGGCCAACCGCGTGATGGACAGGAACCGTGTATTTGATGACTCTCGCGCGAACATTAATGATTACACCACTGTCGACTTTAACATTCGCAAGTCCTTTTTGACGGATCAATTAGAACTGGCACTGATCACTAAAAACCTTTTTAACAGTGACGCCCGAGAACCTAGCCCCAACGGTCAGCCAGCACCCGCCATTAGTAATGATCTACCCCTAGCGCGTAGGCGTATATTCGGAGAAATTCGCTACAGCCTTTAAGACAGAAAACTGACACTTTCAACGGATATCTATGCGCGTTTTTAATAGGGAAATACAAACAGGGTATGGCAGAGGGCACTTATTTGGGCTCGCCCTACTGCTATTCGGGCAGTTATTGATACCCGGTCATGCCTTATCATCAGGCCTACTTATCATTTACCCGAATGTAAAAGCCCCTTATAACAAAATATACCGTAGCATCATTAAAGGCATTGAAGAAAACTACCCCGCTAGCATCAAAGAATTTCGACTTGAGTCTCGTAACGACAACAATAGACTCAAGCAAAAAATCGAGCAATACCAACCCAATGTAATAATGACACTCGGCAAGCTATCGCTAAAAAAAGCTCGACAGCTTGACTTAAAGGTCCCCATAGTTGCCGGTGCTATTACAAATACTGAGACACCCGTCATTGGAGTCTCAATGACCCCCGACCCAGAAATCATTTTGTCGAACTTATTAACCATTGCCCCATTTATCAAACGGGTGTTTGTCGTCGCTAATACTGATCGCCAACAACAAATTGATCGCGCTAAAAGTTTCCTAGCTCGGCGGGGTAAAACCTTACAATCAGAGGAAGTCAGCTCGGTACAACAAGCTGCCGATAAATACCTGGCCATTATCAACCTGGCCTCACCATCTGACGCCATTTGGTTGATGCGAGGCGCCCATCTCAACGACCCAAGTATATTGATGCTAGTAATGGAAGCCGCCTGGAAGAAAAAAATAGTGGTTTTTTCTTCCAATCCAACGCACGTCAAACGCGGTGTACTATTCTCGGTCTATCCCGACAATTTCAGAATGGGTGGCGCCCTAGGCGAATTGGCCCGACACCATGAAAAACTGCCCTCTATACCCAGAACCCGCTTATTACCCCTGAAAAATGTACACCTGATTGTTAATGAGCGAACCAGCAAGCATCTCGGCATTATGCCCAACGACATCGGTGGATTACATATCCACCGACTACTATAGGCTTATGACTAATGCTTAAGCGTACCAGTAAAAAACTACTCGACCTACAATTCAGTCAACAGCTGATTATCATCTTTGTTATCGCTGTTATTCTGATGTCGACCCTTGTCTCCTTCGCTGTAGGCAGGACATCCAACGACATTTTGAAAAAACAGATGCGCGCCCAAGGCATGCAAATTACTCAAACATTTGCCGGTCAAAGTAAACTTGCCTTACTTTATCAAAGTGAATACGCGGCTCAAGAGGTGGTTAACTCGATTGCAGGCTTTCCCGACATTGAAGTCATAGAACTCAAAGCCGCCGATGGCAGCATATTGTACAGAGCAGTCGATATTTATTCAGAGCCTTTGAGCACGCCCCCCCACGATGACGCCGCAATGATGGTCGTTGAGAGCGACTCGGATTGGGTTTTTTCTTCCCCTGTTTTTTCAGCAATTGGTTTTGATGAAGAATTGACAGACATCTACCAAGACCCGGATGACGCCAAGGCTTTATTGGGTTATGTCACGCTTTCGATGAGTAAAGATACCCTGCACCTAATGCAGCGTGGAACCTACCAGACCAGCTTTATCGTATCCTTTGCTATTGCCGCTTTAATTATCTTGAGTCTTTTTCAGATTTCAAAACGTGTTACCCGCCCGGTCAAACAACTTGCTTTGGTAATGGGCGAGGCCGAAAAAGGCAATACCTCCATTCGCGCCACCCTGGAAGCACAGCCCGATGTGGCTAAAATGCAGTACGCCTTTAACACCATGATGGACGGCATAGAGCTTAGAGAGGAAGAGCTTAAAAACGCTCACGACAAAGCTCTGGAAACTGCCAGAGTGAAGGGGGAGTTCGTTGCCAACGTCACCCATGAATTGCGCACCCCACTCAATGCCGTGCTCGGTATGATGGACCTGCTCAGTGAAAGCCGACTTAATTCCCGGCAAGCCGAATATATCGATATTGCAAAAAATTCCGGGGAAAACCTACTGGATTTAATTGAAGATATTCTCGACTTTTCAAAAATGGAATCGGGAAACATGGATGTCAACCTGAAACAGGTTGACATCCGAGACCTCGCCGAAGAGGTGATACAGCTCCTCTCCGCACAGGCTCTTAGAAAAAAACTGAATTTTGGCTATGACATCGATAGCGCCACCATCTCCAGCCTAGTCGCCATCGACTCCTCAAAGGTTCGCCAAGTACTGATCAACTTACTGGGTAATGCCATTAAGTTCACCGATAGCGGTGAGATATTTTTACGTATCCGCTACCAACATGAAGCCAATGCTGAAATAGAATTTGAAATACGTGACACCGGGATTGGCATTAAAGAAGAGAGTCAGGCCAGCATATTTGATGCCTTTACTCAGGCAGACTCATCCATCACTAAAGCCTATACGGGCACCGGGCTCGGCCTGACGATCTGCAAGCAAATGGTAGAATTAATGGATGGTAAAATAGCGCTTCACAGCACCCCCGACAGAGGCTCAACATTTACCTTTAACGTCCCCATCGAGCAAATATTCTCGGCATCAAATAGCGATGCCGGCCTGTCACTTGATGAACAAAAACACGCGCTATTAATCACCAATAGCACTATCGTCAGGTTATTTACGGCGTCTTCCATACAAAAAAATGATTTTCTCTGCATCAGCACCAGTAGCTTACGCGCCGCTCAACTTGAAATATCGCGCTTAAAAAATGCCCAGATAGGCTTTGAATTTATTATTGTCGACGAGGAAATTTACTACCTCAATGAAAGTGAATTCCTACCTCTACTATCACAACTTGCCGAAAGTGAAGGCGTCACTGTTGCTATTTTAATCAACCCCTACAGACCACTCAAACTGGAAGCCCATCGTTTTTTAACGATAGAAAAACCCTTGCTCAGATCTTCCTTCGACCAACTTATTAATATCAACAACAACCCGAGCACTGGTGAAGCACAACAGCAAATCATACGAGCTACAAACCTTACACAGACCAAAAACATCGACAAATATATTCTTATCGTTGATGACAACAGGGTCAACCAGCAAGTTGCACGCGAGATGCTCAATAAACTGGGATATCGATCAGACATTGCTATCAATGGCCAAGATGCCGTCACCAAGTCACAACGCCATGATTACGACCTGGTTCTTATGGATTGCAATATGCCAGTAATGGATGGCTATGAAGCAACATTAGAGATTCGCAAACAAAAAAGTGATTTCCATCTACCCATTATCGCGATGAGTGCCAACTCCTCTGATGAAGACAAAGATAAATGCTTACTCGCGGGTATGGACGGCTCTATCGGCAAACCACTCAGGCTCAATAAACTCCGTGAAGAGCTGATCTTCTGGACGTCAGAAAACAACTCTGCCGGTCATCAACAAGCTATCGCTCCCATCGAATCTGAGCATGATGACACACAACAAGTTTTAGCATACGACCCTCAGGTTATGGAGGATCTTTTCGAAGGGGTGGGCGATGTCGTTATAAAAATGCTTGAAGCATTCCTTGAAGACTCACCCATCTATATCGATTCGCTTAAGCAGGCAATGCAGCGCAGCAGTGCCAAAAATGTTCGCGAGCTGGCCCACACCTTAAAAGGCAGCGCCAGTAATTTCGGCGCCATTAATTTTCTTGAAACGGCAAAGATTATTGAGCACCTTGCTAAGAATCAACAACTGCACCAATGTGATATTTACATCGAAGCCCTGGTCGATGATTTTGAGATCTTAAAGCGTGATATTGAAAACAATCTTCTCAACCCCATTACCAACACTGAAGAAATTCACCGGAGAAAACATAAACTACTGATCGTCGATGACGATCGCACTATCCGCCTGGCCTTAAAGAATATCTTCACTGAGCAAGCCTTCCAAATCTTCGAAGCGCGCGACGGACAACAAGCTATTTCGTTTTGTCAGCAAGACACTCCAGACTTAATATTGATGGACGCCATCATGCCTGAAATCGATGGTTTCGAGGCCTGTAAAACGATTAAGGCTCTACCCAACTTTAATGATACCCCTATTTTGATGATCACCTCTCTCGATGATGATATGGCGATCAACAAGGCATTTTCCTCCGGCGCTACCGACTACATTACCAAGCCATTAAATTTCACCGTCCTCAAAGAGCGGGTGTCCCGACTACTACAGGCCAATCGTGTTGAAAAGCGCGTGAAAGAACTCGCTTACCACGATTCACTTACCGGTCTTCCCAATCGTAGTAAGTTGATGCAAGACCTGCGCTTAATTCTCAATCGCGCAAAACTCGACAATTCAAATTTTGCAGTGCTATTTCTCGACCTCGACCACTTTAAAAACATTAATGATTCTCTGGGTCATAATATTGGTGATTTATTACTCAAGGCCGTTGCCGACCGCCTGCAGAGCTCGGTGCGTGAAAGTGATTTTGTTGCACGTCTTGGTGGCGATGAATTTACGGTGATTCTTGAGAATATCGAAGATGCCGATGCTGTGGCTCTCATCGCACAGAATATCTGCAGCTCCCTCGCCAGTCCCTTCGTTTTTATTCAACAAAAAATGTTTGTCACCGCCAGTGTCGGTATTTCCATCTATCCCGAGGATGGTGAGGATGTGAATGCGCTGCTCAAACATGCCGATCTGGCAATGTTTAGCGCGAAGAAAAGCCGTAATAATTACAGCTTTTACCAACAGGGGATGGAAGACAAGGTTGCACGACGCTTAGAATTGGAACAGGAATTGCGCTACGCCATTTCCCATCAACAGTTAGTCCTTCACTACCAGCCCCAGGTCGATTTGCGCTCAAATAGGGTAGTCGCTGCTGAAACACTTATTCGCTGGGAGCACCCCAAACACGGATTTTTAAGTCCCGCCGAATTTATCCCCCTGGCAGAGGAAACAGGTTTAATTAAGGATTTAACATTCTGGGTAATTCGTCAGGCCTTTAAACAAATAGGCGAGTGGCAGCAGAGAAATTTCGACGTCAAATTGTCCATTAATCTATCGACAAAAGACATTGAAACTACCGGTAGTCTGTCCGACTTCCTCTTTTATCAATTGGAAACAAGTAATGTTCCGGCTTCGCTTATTGAACTGGAGCTGACCGAAAGCATGTTAATGGACGACCCAGAGAAGAGCAGGCAGGAGCTTCTGGCCTTAAAAGACATGGGCTTTGCCCTTGCCATCGACGATTTCGGCACCGGTTATTCATCGCTAAATTATCTTAAGAACTTACCTGTCGATATTTTAAAAATCGACCGATCTTTTATCAAAGATATAGAACTTAACCCCGATGACAAGCCTATTGTTAAAGGAATTATTGCACTGGCCGATAGTCTCGGCCTGACCACGATCGCGGAGGGTATTGAGAATGAGCAACAAAGCGCCATCGTTCACGAGCTCGGTTGCAATATTATTCAGGGCTACCTAATCAGCCGCCCCTTACCTAGAGAAGAGTTTGAGAAAAAATACCTCAATGAGTTTAAGGTACGCGGAAAATCACACAGGCAAATGCAGCGTGACAAGTCAACATCAAACACTCCGGGCAACTCCCGCCACTAATTAAAAAGGCCTTCATTAATGTGGGCAGTTGCCTAGAGATCGCTATATAACGCTATTAAAACCACTTATCCTGCATTTCAAATGGCACGCTATTGCCCGCCTCGAGTAACGCTGCGTACTGTACGACGGCAGGTAACTCCCAGTCGATATAGTATTTCGCGGCCTGCAGTTTTCCCCGGTAAAAACGCTCATCACTTTCGTGGATCGCGCCCTCCAGTGCTTTTGCCGCCACAATGCCCTGCTTCAACCACATCCAAGCACCGACAATACGACCAAACATATCGAGGTAGGCCGTGGCATTTGCTAGACCACGGTCAATATCTTCTGCCATTTGCTGCTGCAGTGATTCGGTTGTTTGCTCCAGCACCGCCATCGCACTTTCTAACTTTCCGGCTAGTGATTGAACGGCGTCTAAGCCTTTTGCACAGGCAATATCCGCAGCGACATCCTCTTTGAAGAAGGCGTATCCCGCGCCGCCATAGAGCTTGAGTTTTCGGCCCAGTAAATCGAGGCCGTGTATAGCTTCCGCCCCTTCGTGGATGGGGTTGAGTCGCTGGTCCCGGTAGAGCTGTTCTACCGGATACTCCCGGGTGTAACCCGCACCACCCAATATTTGTATCGCCATATCATTGGAAATACAGCCGTACTTTGATGGCCACGATTTAATCACCGGTGTCAGTAAATCCAATAACTGGGCGCTGCGGGTGCGCAGCGCTTCACTCTGTGCACTGTTCTGGTTTTCAAACAAACTACTACCAAACAGGCACATCGCCAGTGAGCCCTCGGCATAAGATTTTTGCGCGAGTAATAAGCGGCGTACATCCGCATGCTCCACCAGCATAACCTGAGGTGAGAGCTGGTCCTTGCATGAGGCCAAACGGCCCTGGGGTCGCTGCCGCGCATAATCCAAAGAGTGATTGAAACCTTGGTAGGCAATCGACGCTGCACCGAGAGCGACACCAATACGCGCCTCATTCATCATTTGGAACATATAGCCGAGGCCCTTATTGGCCTCGCCAACGAGGTAGCCAATCGCACCCTCTTGCTCGCCAAAATTTAATGCCGCATTGGTCGTATTGCGATAGCCCATTTTATGGTTGAGGCCGGCAACCACGACATCATTGCGCTCGCCCGGTGAGCCGTCTTCATTCACCAAAAATTTCGGCACAATAAAAAGAGAAATACCTTTTACCCCGGGAGGGGCGCCCTTAATTTTGGCCAACACCATGTGAATCACATTGCCGGCAATATTGTGGTCAGCACAGGAAATAAACATTTTCTGGCCAAAAACCCGATAAGTGCCGTCATCGGCGGGCTCCGCCATAGTGGTGATATCACCCAACGCCGAGCCCTGCCCCGGCTCTGTCAGGCACATGGTGCCATTGCTGCGCCCATCCATAATTAAGGTTAAAAACTTGGCTTTTTGCTCCTCCGAACCAAAGGCGCGAATTAAGTTTGCCGCACCTGTAGAGACAAAGGGATAGGCCGCTGTGCCAATATTCGCCGCATTCACATAGGCCATGACCATGCGAAAAACCACTTCGGGCATTTGCATGCCGCCCTCTTCGTAGTCTTGGTGGGCGGCTAAAAAACCGGCATTGGCGAATTCATCCCAGGCAACCTTGGTTTCTGGAATCATTTTAACGACGCCATCTTCCAGTGTCGGTTCGTTTTCATCACCCTCGACCAAATGATTGGCAAAGTATTTTTCGGCAATGGTTTTTGCCGTGCGCAGTGAGGCGTCGAAAATCTCACGGGAGTGTTCACTGTAGCGTGGTCTCTCGAGCAATTTTTCGGTATCGAGAAATTCGTAAAGGAGAAATTCAACATCCCGGTCGTTCAATAGTGGCACTGACATAGTTAAACCTGCTGTGTGAAATTATTTAATGTGTACATCCGCTGCTCTACACTCCTAGCGATTCTTTAATAGCTGTATTCGACAAACAATTCCCGCAAGTCTTTTTTACTGACCTTGCCCGTCGCCGTATGGGGGATTTCTTCAACAAAGACACAATCTTCCGGAATCCACCACTTGGCTATTTTACCGTCGAGATAGGCCAGTAAGTCTGCCTTCTGGGGCTCACTACCCGGGCGCTTCACCACGACCAACAAGGGCCGCTCTGTCCATTTCGGGTGAGGCACACCAATCACGGCGGCCTCGGCGACATCCTCATGACCCATCGCGGCATTTTCAACATCAATGGAACTGATCCACTCTCCCCCCGACTTGATAACGTCCTTGGTGCGATCGGTGATCTGCATAAAACCGTACGGGTCGATGGTCGCGACATCGCCCGTATCAAACCAGCCATCGGGCAGATGGGCATCGGAATTCTCCAGCTTGTAATAACTTTTACAAACCCAGGGGCCACGCACTTGCAGGCGCCCCGAGACTTTACCATCCCAAGCTAAGGCGTTAACTTCTTCATCGACGATGCGCATCTCAACACCGTATATTAGTCGACCCGCTTTCAAGCGGTAGGCAAATTTCTCATCCTCCGGCAAGTCATGCATCCACGGCAATAGCGTATTATAGGTACCCAGCGGGCTCATTTCTGTCATGCCCCAACCGACATGCATGTCGACATCGAAGGCATCCATCGCCTCCATTAATGAGCGCGGGCAAGCGGCACCACCCACCACTAGTCGCTGCAGCGATTCGACCTTGCGACCCGACTCTTGCAAATAATTAACCAGGGCTAGCCATACCGTTGGCACCCCGAGGGCAAAGGTCACCCCCTCCTCATTAATCAATGTTGCCAGCGTCTCGCCATCACCCATTTTAGGCCCCGGAAATACCAACTTAGTACCCGCCATGGCCGCGCCATAGACACTGCCCCAGGCATTGACATGGAACATCGGCACTACCGGCATCATGGTTTCATCGGGAGCCAAGGCCAAAATATCTTTAGTATTGGTACCCAAGCAGTGCAGCACGGTACTGCGATGGGAATACAGCACGCCTTTCGGATTACCCGTGGTACCCGAGGTGTAACAGAGGCTACTGGCACTATTTTCATCGAGTTCGGGCCAGGTAAAGCTATCGACCTCGGCCTCGATCAGCTCTTCGTAGCAACGCACATTATTCAAGGTGGTCTCGGGCATTGCGGCCTTACTGGTCATCACCACGAAACCACGTACGGTCTTTAATTCAGCCTGTAATTGCTCGAGCATCGGCACGAAAGCGGGATCGACAAACACCCATTGGTCTTCCGCGTGGTTGACGATATAGGACACCTGCTCGGGAAAGAGGCGAGGGTTAATGGTGTGGCAAACATAACCTGAGCAGCTGATGCCATAGTACAACTCAAAATGGCGGTAGTCGTTCCAGGCCAAGGTCGCAATTCGGTCCCCCGGTGCACAGCCCAATTTTGCCAGTGCATTGGCCAGTTGCTGCACACGCGAAAAAGCCTCGCCAAAGGTACAACGGTGGCGCGGGTTGTCACCCGTCACCGAGACGATTTCGGTATCGGGAAAGACTTTTTTAGCAAACTTCATAATCGATGTAATGGTGAGTGCATCACCCATCATCTGGCCTAGCATAGCGTTGCTCCTGACTTTATTGTGCCTTGATTAGCAGCCAAGAATTCTACCATAGGCCCCGCCTTGCCTCCGCACTGATAAGCCAGCAGGTGATGCCGGGGCATGGCGCTAAGCAGAAGCCGCTAACGCTGATAGTTAGAGCCTAAACGGCGTAGTGAAACGCTTATCAAGGGGGCTCGAGGAGCTTTATTATTTTATAACGCCAGTCTCAGATGACAGTGGCAGTGAAGCTGCCAACAGCAACATGAATGGGTCAACATCCCTACCAATGCCAGCGCGCTAAACTCACTGTGGTCAGTAAAACCCGAGGGCAGTAGCGCCAAGCCCTCAACGCCGCTTTATCCCTAGGTGCCCAACCCCGACCTTACTTATTTCTTGCCGCCACAATATCGCAAACAACCTGCTCGAGAAAATCGAAATCGGGAATCAAAGCCTCCCGCCCATCGATACTGACACGCATTTGCACTGCCTCTCGATCGCAGGGCTCACCCTCCAGCGCGAGTTCTTCGTCCATATTGAGGCGTAAGGCCTGGGGAAATCCGGTCAGCGGCAGCGCATAAAAGCCCAACGCCGCCGCCTTAAAAACGGCATTACAAATCACTATTTTTACATCTTTATCGAGCGCCGGCTTGCGCCCTTGGCTCAGGCTATCAAAGGACAACAGGGGGATATTTTGAAAGCGCCAGCTGAGCCAGCCGTAACAGTGTAAATTGGCAGCCGACTCAGCCGGCTGAAAAGCGCCCGCAGCCAGCTCCCCCCAACTCACTACCTCGGCAACGGCGAGCTGGGGCACTAAGAGTTCGGTATCGGCAAGTGGCAATAAAAGACCATTCACCTGCGCTAAGCCCGCCTCTGATTCGGCCGCTTCCGCCTTTAGCAGCATCTTATTTTCCACCACGAACAACTCCTTTAAAGCCCACACCAGAAGACCCGGGGCCACTACTTTGCAATTTGATAAAGCGCTCTCGCAATTGCTCAACACTGCCACTGTGGCAAAAAGAACCGTATTTAAGCACCGCCTCTGACAGCGCTGGCACCGTACAGTCAGCGGGAGATTGCACCAAGACACTACCCCCATTGTCACGAATCAAGTGCGATCCGGCAACGCCGTCGTCCCCCAATCCACTAAACACAATCATGCCGCAGGCCGAGCCATACTCGCGGGCCAACTCGCCAGCCACATTATCAATACTCGGTGCATAGGGGCCCGGCCAGCCTGAGTTGTGCGTTGACACCAAGCCCCGCGACAGGGAAATACGCTGTTGTGGCGGCACCACCGTGACACTACCGTTTGCCAAGGGCTTGCCATCGCGGGCCATTCCCGCTCGCCACGAGGTATTGCGCACAATCATTTTAACCAACTGCTCGGCCTGCTCGGCATCGATATGTTGTGCATAGACAAAGGCCACGCCATAAGAGGTATTCAGGTCCGCCAAAAAGCGCCGCACCGCGTGTAAGCCCCCGGCAGAGGCCGCTAGCAACCAGACCTTTGACGCCCGACTGGCCTCACACAACTGCCGATGATTCTGCACGAGGTCATCGAGCTGGCGCTCCACCACCCCTCGCCAGAGCCCAGTATCAGCGGCCGCGCCAACGCGACAGACAAGCAATGGCTGGCTCTCGGGGAAAGGCAGGGCCGGCGCCACATCGCACTCATCCGCTAACCAGGCATCGACCTCGCTGCCCGCGATACGCGCCTGAGTATCCACTGGCAGCACGCCACAATAGTTGACGCTAAAACCGTGGGCCTCGACGACAGTCCGCAGCGCCTCGCGTCGCTGAACATCGGCCAAGATAATACCGATGCGCGGCACCGGCCTGCCGTTGATGTTACCGAGCTTAGGCGAAGCCAAGATCGAGCAACTCATCCAATAAATTCAGCAATGCATCTTCTTGATAGGGCTTACCTAAAAATTCATTGACGCCAAGATCGCGCGCGCGCTGCTGGTGCTTTTCACCGGTACGCGAGCTAATCATAATAATCGGCAAGTCCGCGAAGGCCTCCGACCCTCGCACCACCCGCGCCACCTCGAAGCCATCCATACGCGGCATTTCGATATCTAACAGCATCAAATCGGGCTTTACCTGGCCGAGTATATCGGTTGCTTCAACGCCGTCTTTCGCCGTCACCACGCGAAAGCCCTCCCGCTCGAGAACACGAGAGGTCACTTTGCGCACCGTCACCGAGTCATCAACCACCATAATGGTTTTAGCGCTGGCTTCCTCGCTGGCCGCCCCCGGATCGCAAGAGTTCGCTCGAAGTACTGCCTCGCGAGGGGCTTCAAGAATTGACTTGTCGGCCCTCAAGCGAATTAGCGCCGGCAAGTCGAGAATCACCACCACATCGCCACTGGCAAGAATCGTCGCCCCCGCCACCCCGGGCACATTGTTGAATTGCGTGCCGAGACCCTTCACTATTATTTCCTGGTTGCCCTCAATGGCACCGACTTCAACGGCGTAGCGATAGTGATCGACCTCAACCAGCACCAGCGCCGCCTTGCCAGAACTAACCAGTGGCGAGCGCTCCAGTCCGCCCTGTAGCAAACGACCGAGTGGACAAACCTGGTATTCGAGCCCCCCGTATTCCAGCTGTCTGCTCGGCTCGCGATAAAAGCCCTCCAACTCTTCCCTACTCAATTGGGTGACACCGGCAATACTACTCAGTGGTAGGGCATAGACGCTGCCACCGCCTTTGACCAATAGAGCCCGATTGACGGAGACCGTAAAGGGCAGGCGAATGCTAAATTCCACGCCCTGACCGAGTACCGACTCAATAGCAATCGAGCCGCCCAGCTGGTGAACCTCTGTTTTCACCACATCCATGCCGACGCCGCGCCCCGAGACCTGGCTAACTTCGGTCGCCGTGGAAAAGCCCGGTTGAAAAATCAGCCGCAATAATTCGCCATCGCTGGCCTCGGTATCAGCGGAGATAATCCGCTTGCTAATGGCCTTATCACGTATCGCAGTAACGTCCAGCCCCATACCATCGTCGGCCACGGTAATCACTACCTCGCCGCCCTCGCGCTGAAAAGAGAGGGCAATATTACCTGCCGTGGGTTTATCGGCAGCTAGGCGCTGCTCGGTGCTTTCTATGCCGTGGTCGATGGCATTGCGCAACATATGCTCTATCGGTGTAATAATTTTTTCCAACACCGAGCGGTCCATTTCACCCTCAATGTTATTCAGACTCAAATTGACTTGCTTACCCAGCTCCTGACCCACCTGCCGCACAATACGCCGCAAGCGTGGCACTAATCGCGAAAACGGTACCAGTCGCGTCTTCATGAGGTTCTCTTGCAGATCCTGGGTGATTCGCGATTGCAGCAACATCAAGCCTTCCACGGCCTGATACTTTTCTCGCAGAGTATCTTTTAAATCCTGTAGGTCGGAACCGGACTCTTCGAGACCCAGGGATAATTGCTGCAATCGGGAATAGCGGTCCAGCTCCAGCGGGTCAAAATCGGCACTCTGCGAAGATTCAATTTGCTCACGACGAAACTGAATTTGCGCCTCTGTTTGACGCCCCAGCTGACGCACCTGATTGCGTAAACGCGCAATCGTCTCTGTCATTTCATCTAAAGTACTGGTCGACTCGCCGATGCCTTGCTCAACACGGCCTCTAGCAATGCTCGCCTCACCCGCTAGATTTACCAAATTATCCAGCACTTGGGCGGGAATTTTTACCGACTCCTGGATCACCACCGCAGGTTTCACGCGCGCCGCTGTCGGAACCGCTGGCTCGCGTACCGGCACAACCTCCGGCGCTAGTACAGGCTCGCTCGGCAGGTCAGTGCTCACCGCCAGCTCGGCTCTGGTTAACACCGTACTGGGCAACTCAGCGCTTGGCACTTGCGCCAACACGCTGGCCACTACGTCATCCTCAAGCGCCTCATCGGTAACGACCTCGAGAGCATCTTGCGACGGCGAAGAGTCATCGGACTCGACGCCACTCACCGCATCCAGCTCTGCCAGTGGCGCTTCGACAGGTGTCGCTACACCGCCCGACTTCACCCTATCCAGCACCCGGTGCAGTTCGTCATAGCGGGTAAAAAGCCCATCGAATACGCCCGCCTGACCCTCTGCCAGCGCGCTTTCTTGCCGCAGTATCAGCTCTTCTAGGTCGTGGCTCAAATCACCCAGCAAACGCAAGCCAGCGAGCCTGGCGCCCCCTTTCAGGGTGTGTAGCACGCGGTTTAAAATCGCGCCCTGGGCGACATCACGGGGTTCAGTGCGCCATGCCTGCAGGGCATTTTCAATATCCTCGAGTAGGTCATCGGCCTCTTCAAGGAAAAAGGGCAGGACCTCGGGATCATGGTTTTCACTCGCCACACGGTCTGCCACATCGGCATTACTCATCACCGTCGCTGCAGAGGCTTCTGAGCCGGTGCTTTGCTTGTTTTCAGCCACAACAACTGCCTCGGCTTGACGCTGTAACTGGCTAATCAGTGCCAGAGGCACCGAACTGAGGGGCTGACCGATGGCCACCCTGTCCAGCATTTTCAGAATCAGTTCGTGAGCAGTCTTAAAGACAGCGAGAGTCGCGCCATCGAAACCGTGCTCCCGACCGGCAAGACCACTCAGAGCGCGGGAAAACGCATCGGACACCTGCGCCAACGATGCCACATCAGGGCCTTTCGCCACGGCACTGAGCTCCACCAGCTCTGCCACTAAGGGCGCGACATCCCCAGCACGCAATACCGGCTGCTGGTACCACTGTGCCAGTAGAGTATCGGCCAATAGCACATTCTCTAAGCCCGAGACCATCAACCGCTGCACTCCGGCAAGGCCCCCGGGAACCACTTTATCGGCGCTCTGCTCATGCCACTGTGTACGCGCCGATTCGATGCGGGTGCGAGGCCCCTTCAAGCTGGCGCTGTCTTCATCGTGCCCAGATGCAAGACGAACTAGGGTATTGCGCAGGGGTTCAACACTTGTCGTCAATACGGCGATAATGCCCGTACTAACTCGCTGCCCTCGCGCGAATAGCTCGGTGAGAAAATCCTCAAGCGTGGCGGCCAGTTCGGCGGCGGCCATTAGGCCAACCATGCCGGCGCTGGCTTGCAATGTGTGCAAGGCGCGCTGTACCTCTGCTGGCACTAAGCGCAAGCCCTCGCGGGGCTGTTGAAAATCATTTAAAAAGTGAGCTAGGGACTCAATATAGGCGCCGGCCTCACCGACAAAAATTTGCATAACGGGCTGCAGTGCCGCGCCATCTTCACTCTCTACACGCCCCGCCTCACCATCATCAGCGCCGGTCTCATCACCCTCGCTAAGCAGACTCGCCTCCTCGCTGGCAGCCGCTCCGTCGACCTCAGGTAGCTCCGCAGGCTCACCCCTCGCCAAGGCTTCGGCCGCTGTAATCAGAGCGGCACAATAAGGCGATAAACTGGGCTCACCACGGGCAAAGTCGTCGACCAAGGTAGGTATCAAGGCGAGGGAGATATCGAGTAGCTCAGCGAGCTCAGGGGCGGTAGATGCACCGCCATCGAGGATTTTATTGAGCATATTCTCAAGTGCCCAGGCCAAGTCGCCAATCACATTGGCCCTCACCATCCTGCCACTGCCCTTCAATGTATGAAAACCTCGACGCAGCTCATTCAGAACCCGATGCTCGGACGGCTCGAGCAACCAAGCCGGATAATTTATTTCAAGCTCGGCCAGTACCTCCTGAGCCTCTTCAATAAAAATTTCTTTAATCTCGGGGTCAACTTCGTCCTCGTCGTCGGCGCTATCACTTGCCTCGCCATCCAGGCTCTCTAGGACATCATTGGCAGTATTAATAACGCTATGCTCGACGGTCTCTGCGGCCTCCAGCTCAACCTCAAGACCCAGTTTCTGCATCGCTAGAACCGTGAAACGCAGCATCTCGAGCTGTTCGTCCTCTCGACCTTGATCAATGGCCTCAAGATAATATTCAAAGCCGGTAATGGCATCGGCAAGGGCATCGAGTTCAGACCATTGCGGGGCTTGCTCACTGTGCAACAGGTGGCTACTAATGTAGCTGCCGAGTTGTTCGACAATAATCGCCACCCGCTTGAAGCCGATAACTTCAACCGCGCCAAAAACATGTTCGAACTGGCGGGGGATTTCCGACAAAAACTGGCCATCCCACGACGAGGTAATATAGCCAACAATCGACTCTTTAATACTTTCAAAATTATTGCGCACCTCACGAATCAGTGCGCGCTGGGCATCGTCCACCACATAGGCCGTTTCGGCCAGCAGGTCGCTGGCCAATGGCGCTTCGGCATAGTGTAAAGCCCAGTCTTCCAGGCTATCCTGAATACTTTGCAAGCGAGCGCTAAGCGCCTGCTCACTGCCCTCCACCACCTTGAGCAAACTCTGTGACAGTTTAATTTGGCCCGCCATCATCAAGGTCGCCGCCAGCTCACCCGCCCTTGTTTGCAGGGTGGCAATGGCGCTTGGAGTCGCCTCTCCCCCCTCCTCATCGGTAGCAAGCGTATTGAGTAAGACCCCAATGTCATTCGACAAGGTGTCGCAGAGAGCCCTGATAACCGTCCCATCTAACAGTGTCTGCAAGGTGCCGTCGACCTCTGCCAGCGACAGCGAGGGCAGTGCTTGCTCCAGGGAGAATTCTTTTTTTAGCGCCGCCCCCCCCGTACTCGCCTGCGGTACTAGGGCGCTATAAAACAACAGGTTGCGCAATAGATCTCGGGGCAATACGCCGGACAAGCCGGAGGCTTCGCTGCCGACGAGGCTGCTCAGAGTTTTATCGAGCTGGCGCAATAAATAGCCTGTCGCGGCACACTCGCGAATATCACTGGCAACCAAGTCGGTAAAAAAAACACTGGCAACACGCCACAAAATTTCTAGAGAACGACCATTAAAGGTGGTCTGTAGGCGCTGTAATACCGCGCTAATCTTCTGTTGGTTCGCCTCCAGCTCGCGCTGCTGTAAATAACCCAGCACTGCGAATTGAAAGACCTTCTGCAGCTTGCCAAGCATTTCTTTTTCAACCGCCGTGAAGCCATTGAGCAGGCCCGGCTCATCGCTAAGTCGCTGGTCAAATACTGTCATGTCGGGCATAAACAGAGCACTGCTAGAAATCAGCGGCGCGGCTCTGACCGCTCGCAGTTCGTTAATCTCGCGAATCAGCGTCGCCAAGCTATCCTCGCGACCGGCCAACAGCGAGCGTATATATTCAGGCAGTGCGACCATAGCCTGTTCAAGTGCGGTACAGGCATCGACAACATTCGCGGGCGCTGCGTTCAGTAGCCCTTTAAGAACCGCCTCTATCTCTCCAGCAAATAGTACCGCGCCATAGCACTCGGCCATCGTCAGGGAACCGTGGACCTGGTGCAGATAGCCAAGCGCAAAGCTCAGTTGCGAGACATCCTCTGGTGACTCGCGGTAGGCCAGCAGGGCCTCGCCGGCCAAGTTCAAACTGCTGTCCAGCTCGGTTACTAACCACTCCAGGCCTCTGAGGCTATGTCTCATCGTTATGCTCATCACGTTCCAGTGAAATCCCTTTTGGCAACAATTTCTCAAAGGCCTGAATACCCGGATAAGCCACGCGGCGTAAACCTGCGGGCTGCCAGTCATTGAGTTCTCCCGGACCGACGATTAAACAGCCCCCCGGCTTGAGCTTTTCGACAAAGCTATTTAACAAGTCTCTGCGCCGCCAGTTTTTTAAATAGATCAATACGTTCTGGCAAAAAATAACATCCACGGGGCTGGCGAGACCCGGGCAGTTTTCGTCAAACATATTGCTGACGAAGAAACCGACTCTCTTTTTTAATGCTGCCGTTACAGCCATCGTGCTATTTGTCGCCGTGTCAAAATACTCATTGAGCAGTGGCAGGGGCACAGCCTCCACATGGCGGTGCGGATAAATACCCTGGCGGGCAGACGCAACGGCCTCAACACTGACATCGATACCAACGACACTAAAGGCCGGGGCTTGTCCGGCACAGCGATAATTATCCAAGGCGTTCATCGCCAGGGAGTAGACCTCCTCTCCGGTAGAACAGCCAACGCTGAGGACGCTGTAACGCTGCGCCGGCGAGGCTGACTGGAGGTGGCGCATCAGGCGCTCTTTAAAAAAATCATGGGAGGCTTGATGGCGGAAAAACTGGCTTTCCTTGACGAGTAAGCGATCGAGTAAAACGCCCCACTCCCGTGTACCGCTACCCGGCTGCGATACTTCGCGAAAATAGCCCTCGACATCGACCAGGCCCAACTCGCGTACTCTGCGCACTATTTGCCGTCGCACAAAATCATCTCGATGGCCGGCTATTCGCACCCCGGTTTTGTTTTCGAGCATCTCGGCCCACAGGCGATACTGTCGATCACTCAACTGCACGTCTTCGCCAGCACTTGGTGGGACGCCAGAGTTGCCCCTCGAAAGCCCTCCGCTACCTTTTAGCACGCTACTTACCCGGTGTCAGATTCGACCATCGTCCTCAAGATCTATATCAAACTCGCCCAAGTCAATCCCGGCCAGCTCCGTCTCCAGATCTGAAACGGTGGTTTTTTTCAAAACCTCGGACTCACCTTCCAGGTCGGCAAAGTCATCGGTGGCAGAAAAATCGGCGATGTCGTCAATGGCATTCGCTGAATAGGCATCAATTTCATCCATCGCGGCACTACTGCTCGCCAATACATCCGCGACATGGGGAGGCGCTCGATGTGGCACACGCTCAGGAGCTGCCGCTAAAGACGCAGCAGGAGCCGGCTCAGCAATGCTCGCCGGTTTAAAGACTTCATTGAGCGGAGGCTCAACCGAGGCCAAATCTACATCAAGGTCAGCCGAAATCCCGCTATCAGCGCGCACCAAATAATCAGCTGGCAATTTAAACCCGGAAACGGACTCCCTCAGTTCCACCGCCATATCGGTCAACTTGCCAACCGACGAGGCGGTACCACTCGTGCCGTCGAGGGTTTGCGTGGTAATGTCCTGAATCACGTTCATGGTTTTTGAAACGTGACCAGCGGTAGTGGATTGATGCCTTGCCGCCGTGGCAATATCCTGAATCAGCTCCGCAAGATTAGTCGATACGGTCTCAATTTCGCTCAATGAGACGCCCGCATTCTGCGTCAGTGCGGCTCCGGAAACCACCTCTGCGGTGGTTTGCTCCATTGAGGAAACCGCTTCATTGGTATCCGTCTGAATCGTTTTTACCAGAGCCGCAATCTGTTTAGTGGCGCCCGCAGAACGTTCGGCAAGACGCTGTACCTCGTCGGCAACAACCGCAAAACCACGACCGGCATCACCCGCCATCGATGCTTGAATGGCTGCGTTGAGAGAAAGAATATTGGTTTGGTCGGCAATATCATTAATCAACGAAACAATATCGCCGATCTCCTGGGAACTCTCCCCGAGGCGCTTAATCCGTTTCGCCGTGTCCTGAATTTGTTCGCGTATACGGTCCATACCGCTAATGGTGTTACGCACCACCTCGGCGCCCTTGCTGGCGATTGAGACAGAGCGATCGGCAACACCCGCTGACTCGACAGCATTGGCAGACACCTGGTCAATGGTTATCGCCATTTCATTAATCGCCGCCGATGCCCCGGCAATTTCCTGGGCCTGGTGCTCGGATAACTCCGTCAATTGCACAACCCTGGTGCGAGAATCATCCGCCGAAGAGGAGACGTTTTCGGCCGTATCAACGATCCGCGCCACCAGCTCCCTGAGCTGGATAATGGCAAAGTTGATGGCGTCGGCAATGGCGCCGGTAAAGTCTTCCGTTACCGTCACCTCGGCCCGCAGGTCACCCTCCCCCAAACCTTCAAGCTCGTTCAAGAGACGTAAAATAGCCTCCTGATTGTCCTGGTTATCGCCCGCCGTGACCTTTAATTGATTCCTCGTGGTGAGGTAAGACATAAAACCCAAAACGGCAATACCGAGAATCAGCAAGACGCCCGCAATCGCCGCCACCGAATTATTGGCGTAGCGGCTGCCACTGCTAGCACTGCCAACACCCTCGGCCAACAGGGCGCTTTGCTCGACTAATAGTGGAATTTTCGCGCGAATATCGGTCAGCGCCTGGCGCGCCTCGGTCAGTGCCGGAGCCGCCGAATAAATACCTTCAATTGAATTGTTGACGAAACCAAAGCGTTCGACCGCCGCCGCAACGATGGGCACGGCGCGCTCAGCGGTTATTTTACTGACGCCAATACGGCCATTGCCTTTTTGCATACCCGCGAGCACGTCACCAAACTTGCGTGCATCGGCGTTAAACTGGTCCGCCGCAGCGGCCACCTCGGGGGCGTTGCCGGCAAGCATTTTATCGATGTTTCTGCCGATCCTTTCCACGCGCCACTTCTGTGCCTGGGCCACGGCAACCTGATCGGCTGGCGCCCCGACACGCAGCAAAATATCGACAATTTTCGTCAGATCCTCTTGCAATAAGGGCAGGCTGTCATCCAGCGCCTTGGCCACCTCATTGAGAAACAAGCTTCTTTCCTGACGCTGTAACACCAAGTTGGCACTGGACTCGATACTCGCCCACACACCATTGAAACTACTCGCCTGGTGATCTTCAAGGTTAAGCGACTTGCGCAGACCAATAACACTATCAATGGAGGCCCTGAGCTGAGTAAAAGCCTCGGGCTTACCGTCTGCGGCTGCACCCGATAAGTCGGCAATACGATAGGCCAGCACCCTAACCTCGGAGGCCGCCTGTAAACTGGAGCGATCTTTTTCTACACGAGAGGCCAGGTTGACAAAAAAGAAGCCCAAATAAAGGACCAGTACTATCATGACAACCACAAGCCCCACTACTGGCAGACTGGTTTTTGGCTTTTCATGAATCATCTTTCGAACTCCTGGGTGACTATCGTTATTAGCTTATTTAAGCGCTGTATCTACTCTAAGCGCGGCATCTACGCCAGCGCAACATCCTGAAACACGTGGCTTTCAACAAGGGCATCGGGGCCCAGCTGCAACACGCGCCCGCCATCATCGGCCCGATAAAAGCCTTCTATAAAGGGCCTAAGTGCGAGCGGCACCTCTCCCTTGTCGGTCTCAAAATCATCACGACTCAATTGCCGCATACCCTTGATGGTATCGACCACCAAACCGACAAAGGTGTCCTGCCTATCCAGAACCACAATACGCTGCAAGCGCTGTACAGCCGCTAATTGGCCACCGAGGAATTGTGCAAAATCGACGACGGGTAATAACTTACCGCGCAGATTCGATACACCAACCACCCAGGGCTTCACCCCCGGCAAAGGCGTACAGTCTTGAATTTCAATTAATTCGGCCACCTCGTCCAACGGCACAACCCAGTCATGACCCAGCACCGAGAAGCAAATAACGGGGATCCGTGGCGCGTAGTCGACTTGTGCCGGTAGCGGCCGGGCACCAGTGACAAAACACTGGTGCAGCTTGTTCATGACCTGTAATACATTGTCTGCTGGCATCGGCAGATCCAAGTCAGTGGCGGACAAATTCTTCTATCGCCTTAACCAGATCTTTCTCCACCACCGGTTTGGTCAGATAGGCTCGAGCCCCCTGGCGAGAACCCCAGACTCTGTCGGTTTCCTGATCCTTCATCGTCACCATAATCACCGGAATATGCGCGGTGCCACTGGCCTTAGTCAGCTGGCGCGTGGCCTGAAAACCGTTCAGGCCCGGCATCACGATATCCATCAAGACCACATCGGGTTGCTCATCTGTCGCCACCTTGACGCCATCTTCGCCCGACTCGGCGGTGAGCACCGAATGTCCATTTTTCTCAAGCATTTCTTTGAGTTTAAATATTTCTGTCTGCGAGTCGTCTACGACGAGTACTCTGGCCATAATGTTTTCCACAACTCCCTAAACGGGAGTATCTTCCGCTGATTTTGTTGTCACAATCCTCTCGAGCACTTCAAATAACTCGTTCTTGCTGAAAGGTTTTGTCAGGTATTCGTCGGCACCGACGATGCGACCCTTGGCTTTATCAAACAGGCCATCTTTACTGGATAACATGATCACCGGCGTTTCTTTAAATTCATTATTATTTTTAATCAAAGCGCAGGTCTGATAGCCATCTAGGCGCGGCATCATAATATCAACAAAAATAACATCGGGAACAACATCGACAATTTTCGCCAGTGAATCAAAGCCATCGATGGCCGTGACCACCTCACAACCGGCCTTGGAGAGTATCGTCTCTGCCGTGCGTCTTATCGTGTTGCTATCATCGATAACCATCACTTTTAGCGCTTCAAAATTGATCGACATACCCCCTCCTTCATCCTGTTGGTCGCCACTGTATTGACATACACATTTATAATCCGAATTTTTAACACAATAAAGCCTTATTGACCATTGGCAGCCAGGCGCGAAATCTATTTGCTAGACAGGCTTCGCAAATAAAACCACTTGTCAGCAGTACCGGGCATCATTTATAAGCTATGCCCCTACACAGTAAACCGGCAGTGAACTTATGCATCTCTCCCTTGGCGTGGTCATGGATCCCATCGACAACATCAAAGTCAAAAAAGACACAACCCTGGCCTTATTATTGGCGGCACAGGCGCGGGGCTGGTCACTTTTTTATATGGAGATGGGCGACCTCGCCCTCGTTAACGGCAGCGCCACCGCCAGACAGCGCCCATTAACAGTCTATGATGATGCCGAGCACTGGTACGAACTTGGCCCGGCCATCGACCGGCCAATGGCCGAGCTCGACTGCATCCTGATGCGTAAAGACCCACCCTTTGACGCCGAATTTATCTACGCCACCTATATTCTTGAGGCGGCGGAGAGAGAGGGCAGTCTCGTGGTCAACAAGCCCCAGAGCCTACGGGACTGCAACGAAAAGATATTTGCCACGCAATTCCCCGACTGCACTCCTGCGCTGCTAGTCAGTCGCGACCCGGCCCGACTGCGCGCCTTTCATCAACAATATGGCGATGTGATCTACAAACCCCTCGACGGCATGGGCGGCACGGGTATCTTTCGCGCACGCCAAGACGACCCCAATGTCAGTGTCATTATCGAAACACTGACCGAACTGGGCCAGAGAACAATTATGGTGCAGCGCTATATTCCGCAAATCAGCGCGGGCGACAAGCGCATCTTGGTGATTGACGGCGAGCCGGTGCCCTTTTGCCTGGCCCGAGTACCCGCAAAAGGTGAAACACGTGGCAATCTTGCCGCCGGGGGTCGTGGTATTGTTCAACCTTTGAGCGAGCGTGATTTAGAGATTGTCGCGCAGGTCGCCCCCGCCCTGCGCGAGAAGGGCTTTTTGTTTGCCGGTCTCGACGTCATTGGTAACTACCTCACCGAAATCAATGTCACCAGCCCCACCTGCGCCCGAGAGATCGACCGCGAGCAAAATACTAACATTGGCGAGCGACTAATGACCGCCATTAGCCAACGACTCAACAAATAGGATGCAGTAATCGCTAATTAATGGATACTCATTTTCAACTGTCCGACCCCAACGATGGCAGCGACCGCTTGGGCTTTGCCCTCTTCCTTGCCATCGCCCTCCATGCCATCGTCATTTTTGGTATTGGCTTCGCGTTTATGCAACGCTCTGCCGCACCACCCAGCCTAGAAGTGATCTTGGCGCAGCGCCCCACAGACCAAGAAAATAATCAGGCCTCAATGCTGGCCCAAGCCAACCAACTCGGCAGTGGTGAATTACTTGAGCGCAGAGAGATCACCACCGACCAACAGGCCCCCTATGACGCCGACGTGCTGCGCGATACCCAAGCTAGCCCCCCGCAACCAGAGTCCCTGCAACAACGTGGCGCAACGAAACAACCTCAGCTCGTCACCACCCATGGCGAAAGCCAAGCCTACAATAAACGCTTAGCGGAACAGGGTCAGGACAGCAACCACAACGACGCACCCCAAATCCCCCCCCTGGACGCACTCAGCAGCCTCCACGCCAGACTCGACCAACAGAAACAGGCCTACAGTGAAATCCCCAAGACCCTTCGGCTAACCTCGGCCAGCACCAAGTCTGCCGACCACGCCGCCTACCTCAACTACTGGATAGAAAAAGTCGAAAAAACCGGCAACCTTTACTATCCGGAGCGTGCTCGCCTCGGCAAGCTTTACGGGGATATCCTGATGGTGGTCACGCTGCTACCCGATGGCTCGGTGGAAAACATTGAAATTGTCTCCAGCTCAGGTCATCCCACCCTCGACCAAGCCGCCACCACCACCGTGAAATTAGCGGCTCCCTTTGCGCCCTTCCCGCAACGCATGTCGGAGTGGGATAAAATGGAGATTACCCGCACTTGGCGCTACATGCCCGGCAATAAGGTCATCACCTCGGCACCAGATCAACCGACACCTCAGCCTCGACAGCCTTAACACCCCAAGTTGTTTGCAGTACAGTGCCTCAACTTGAATTTTTAGATCTTTCGCCCAATACTGATGCCTATGGAAACTCTTTCGCCCGACATACCCCAAGCTCCTTCGGGAACCCCTGAGGCAACAACATTACGCGGCCAACTGCTAATTGCCATGCCTGGCTTGCTGGACCCTAACTTTGTCCACTCCGTGGTCTATATCTGCCAGCACTCTTCGGAAGGCGCCATGGGCATCACCATCAATCGCCCCCTAGGGCTACCGCTAAGTCAAGTATTCGAACAACTCGACTTAGATTACACCCCGAAAAATGGCACTCAAACCCTACTTTGCGGCGGCCCAGTCGAAGAACATCAGGGCTTTGTACTGCATCGCCCCGCGCAGAAAAAATGGCAGACAACGGCCCTCATCAGTGAAGATATACTGCTCACCACCTCGAGAGACATCATCGACGATATGGCCGACAACCAGGGCCCCGACGCAACGCTAGTGGCTCTCGGTTACGCCGGCTGGGTTGCCGGTCAGCTGGAACAGGAGCTCCTTGATAATGCTTGGCTGACCGTACCGCCCAAGGGAGAATTACTGCCCCAACTCCTCTTTGACACCCCCTTGGAGCAGCGCGCCGACCTTGCTGCCGCCAGTATCGGTGTTACCCTCAGCCAGCTGAGCAACAGCGCGGGGCACGCCTAAACTGAATACCGACAAGCACCACTGTGTCATGGCCTTCGATTTTGGCACTCGCCAGATTGGTCTCGCCGTAGGCCAAACCCTGACCGCCTCTGGCCGGCCATTAGCCGTCCTTAAAGCCCGCGATGGACAACCCAACTGGCAGCAAATCAGCGATTATATTGAGCAATGGCAACCGGATATGCTGATCGTTGGCCTGCCCTTGAATATGGATGGCAGCGAGAGCCCCTTCTGCAAACGGGCGAGGAAATTCGCCCGCCGCCTGCAGGGGCGTATGGCGCTTCCGGTAAAGATGGTTGATGAGCGATTATCGACGGCAGAGGCTAAATCAAGAGCCGAGCACCCCGGCAATTACCGCGACAATCCTGTCGACAGCGAGGCGGCCTGTTTAATCCTGGAAACTTGGCTGCAAGACCCCCGGCTGGGGATCTTGCCATAATGCGCTAGTCACAAGCGGAGCCCATTAACGAGCTACTTACCGAACAATGTTGTTATTTAAATAACTGATAGGAATCGTCCTCATCATCCTCGCCGGCAACCGACAGCCCATCGGCCACCTGCTCAAGGTAGTCCGCGTCTGTTTCAGACTGTAGCTTAATCATCAAACGCAGATCATTCTTCGAGTCGGCAGAGGCGATGGCGTCATCATAGGTAATGATGCCCTCCGCATATAGTTCGTACAGCGCCTGGTCAAAGGTACACATCCCCAGCTCTTTGGAGCGCGACATTAACTCCTTAATCTTGTGCACCTCACCCTTGCGAATCAGATCGGAAACCAGTGGCGTATTAATAAGAATTTCCACCACTGCTCTGCGGCCCGTGCCATCGGCTGTCGGTAACAGCTGCTGGGCCAGCAGGGCGCGAAGATTGAGAGAAAGATCCATCCACAACTGATTGTGACGGTCGGCAGGAAAGAAGTGCTGAATGCGATCCAGGGCCTGATTGGCATTGTTGGCGTGCAGGGTCGCCAACACCAAGTGACCGGTTTCGGCAAAACTGATGGCGTGCTCCATGGTTTCACGGGTGCGAATCTCACCGATTAAAATCACATCGGGAGCCTGGCGCAGAGTGTTTTTCAGAGCCACGTCAAAGGAATCGGTATCAATGCCGACCTCACGCTGGGTAATAATACAACCGGCATGCTGATGAACAAATTCAATCGGGTCTTCAATGGAAATAATATGGCCCTTGGTGTTGCGATTGCGATAGCCAATCATCGCCGCCAGTGAGGTCGACTTACCGGTGCCGGTGGCGCCAACAAAAATAATGATGCCGCGCTTGGTTAGCACCAGCTCATTGAGTATTGGCGGCAGTAGTAACTCCTCCGTGGTCGGTATCACCGTTTCTATACGGCGTAAGACCATGCCCGCATGATTGCGTTGGTAAAAAGCGCTGACACGAAAGCGCGCACCCTTGACCGCATCGGACTCGATGGCGAAATTAAGCTCTTTCGTTTCACCGTACTCCACCCGCTGCTTGTCGTTCATAATACTTTCGACAAGCTCCAAGGACATGTCGCCGCTAAGCTTAGCCTTACCGACGGGAATGACCTTGCCATTGACCTTGATGGACGGCGGCATGCCCTCGGTGATAAACAGGTCAGACGCCCCCTTATCGACCATTAATTTCAGTAACGCATAAAAATCCATGACTTTGTCCTCACACAATCAACGCTAAACAGTAGGTAGACCTCATTCAAGCTAGCCCAAAATGAGGGTAATCGATCAGCCTCCAGCCTTAAAAGTCTTCAGGCACCTTGGCTTGCTCCCGCGCCGCCTCGCTGGTCACCACCTTTTGCAGAACCATTTTTTTCAGGCACTGATCCATCGTCACCATGCCGTGGCCCGCGCCGGTCTGAATCGCTGAATACATCTGCGCCACCTTGTCTTCGCGAATCAAGTTGCGAATCGCCGGGGTGCCGATCATGATTTCATTAGCGGCCACCCGTCCACCGCCGATTTTTTTCAACAGTGCCTGGGATATCACCGCGCGCAGTGATTCCGACAACATCGAGCGCACCATCGCCTTTTCGGCGGCGGGAAAAACATCGACAACACGGTCTATAGTTTTAGCCGCAGAGGTGGTGTGCAAGGTGCCAAACACCAAATGGCCCGTTTCGGCTGCGGTCAACGCCAGTCGAATGGTTTCCAGGTCGCGCATTTCACCGACCAGAATAATATCCGGATCTTCGCGCAGGGCCGAGCGCAGGGCCTCGCTGAAGCCGTGGGTATCCTTGTGTACCTCGCGCTGATTAACCAGACACCTTTTACTTTCGTGAACAAATTCAATCGGGTCTTCGATGGTCAGGATGTGGTCGTAACGGTTATCGTTAACGAAATCGATCATCGCCGCCAAGGTGGTGCTTTTACCGGAGCCCGTCGGCCCAGTAACCAAGACAAGGCCTCGTGGCAAGGAGGCAATATCGCGAAATATCTGCCCAAACCCCAAATCTTCCAAGGTCAAAACTGTCGACGGAATCGTTCTAAATACCGCGCCGGCACCTCGGTTTTGATTAAAGGCATTAACCCTAAAGCGCGCCACCCCCGGCACTTCAAAGGAGAAATCGGTCTCGAGGAATTCTTCGTAGTCCCGGCGCTGCTTATCGGTCATAATCTCGTAAATGAGACCATGCACATCTTTATGCTCCATCGCCGGCAAGTTGATGCGGCGTATGTCCCCATCCACCCGAATCATCGGTGGCAGGCCCGCCGACAGGTGTAAGTCCGAGGCCCCTTGTTTGGCACTAAAGGCCAGTAGTTCGGTAATATCCATTACTCAATCCCACGGTTTCCGGTAACTCGACTGAGCGCGGTTCACTGCTCGCTTCCAGCCTATGTCTAATATCTCCGACAACATAAAGCAGGTCTCGACGTCACTGCAACAAAGCGCGCAGCAATTCCATAGAAGTGTCGACGCGATCATGCTTTTAGCCGTCAGCAAGGGACAAAGCAGTCACGCCCTGCGCACCGCATGGCAGGCCGGCCTCAGTGATTTTGGTGAGAATTATTTACAGGAAGCCCTAGAGAAAATGTCGGCGCTCAGTGACATCAAGCCCTGCTGGCATTTTATCGGCCCCATACAGTCGAACAAAACCCAGGATATCGCCCAACATTTCAGCTGGGCACATGCCATCGAACGCCTGAAAATTGCCCGTCGCCTCAGCGCGCAGCGACCCGAGCACCTGCCTCCCCTCAATGTTTGCATTCAGGTCAACATTGACCGGGAAGCCAGTAAATCGGGCGTCGCTGCCGAACACTGCCTCGAACTAGCTCTGGCCATCAATGACTTGCCGCGCCTACAATTGCGTGGCCTGATGATCATCCCCAAGCAACGCGGTGAACTCGATGAACAACGCCAGCCCTACCGCCAGGCCTCCGAATTACTGGCCAGCTTAAAAAAGAGTTCCGCCGCACTCGCCAGTTTAGATACACTTTCCATGGGCATGTCGCGAGATATGCCTGCGGCCATTGCCGAGGGAGCAACCATTGTTCGCGTCGGCACAGCCATTTTCGGCGCCAGAACACCGCCTCGACCTTAACCTCAAGACAGGAAATATTTGTGAGTACAGCCAACTTGGTTTTTATTGGCGGTGGCAATATGGCCACCAGTTTAATTGGCGGCCTGATAGAAAAAGGCTACCCCGCTAGTGCCATCGTCGCCTGCGACCCGGTCCCGGAGAATGGCAAACGCCTAGAGGCGAGTTTTGGCATCGCCACGCAAACAAAAAACAGCGCTGCCGCCGCCGGGGCCGACATCATCATTCTCGCTATCAAGCCGCAGGTCATGAAGGCCGTGGCCAGCGATTTGGCCCCCGCACTGGCCCACAAACCCCTGGTGATTTCCATCGCCGCCGGCATTACCGCCGCCGCACTGCAAGACTGGTTGGGCGCCGAGGTACCCATTATTCGCTGTATGCCCAACACCCCTGCACTGGTACAAAGTGGTGCCAGCGGACTGTTTGCGACCCCTCTCGTGCAGCCCGCACAACGTCAGCAGGCGGGCGATATTCTCGCCGCCGTGGGTACCGTCAACTGGCTCGACAGTGAAGACGATATCGATAAGGTCACCGCGCTCTCCGGTAGTGGCCCGGCCTACTTCTTCCTAGTGATCGAGGCCATGACCGAAGCCGGTATTAACCTGGGCCTCGATCCAGAAACGGCTCGCCAGCTCACCCTGCAAACGGCCCTCGGTGCCGCGCGTATGGCCATCGCCAGTGATGTTGACGCAGGCGAGCTGCGCAAACGCGTCACCTCCCCTGCGGGCACCACCGAAAAGGCCGTCAATAGCTTGCTCGCCAACCAATTGCCCGAACATTTTCAGCAAGCCATTAACGCCGCTTATGAGAGAGCTCGAGAAATGGCCCGCGAACTCACCGACTAATCGCGCCGCTCAGTAAACATCCAGAATAATCCTTGGAATAACCATGAATGCAATGACCGAAGTTAGTATTTACTTAATTCAGGCGCTGTCCAGCCTTTACCTGCTAATCGTACTGCTGCGCTTTTTACTACAGCTCTGTAAAGCCAATTTTTACAACCCGGTCTCCCAGTTTATCGTCAAGGCCACCCAGCTGCCCCTCGCGCCCCTTCGCAAGGTCATCCCCCCGATCAACAATATCGACTTAGCCAGTCTACTCGCCGCTTTAATGATACAGCTGGCAGCCATGGAACTGAGCCTACTGGTCGCTGGCGGCGGCCTAATCCCACTATTGACAGGCTTGGTATGGGCCTTAATCGGCATCGCCTCAATGCTCTTGAATATCTTTTTCTACGGGCTCTTTGCCGCCATTATTGTCAGCTGGGTACTGCCCCAGAGCCACCATCCGGCCATCGCCCTAATCTGGCAATTGATGGAGCCGGTAATGGCACCCTTCCGCAAAATCCTACCCAATATGGGCGGCATTGACCTGTCACCGATCGTGATGTTTTTATTGATTAACGTCTTGAGAATTGTGGTTGGCCATTTTGCAGCGGCCACTCACCTCCCCCCCGGCCTAGTACTCGGCATCTAAGCAGCGCCAGAGCATTCGGTGCCGCACTTCCTCTGGCAAGGAGCTGAGACCTTGGTTTTACACTGCCACGTGCAACCCAAGGCCAGCCGCAACGCCCTAGCGGGGCTCTATGGCGGGCGGCTAAAAGTACATATTACGGCGCCACCCATCGACGGTAAGGCCAACAAGTATCTCCGCAAATATATCGCCAAAGAGTTCGGCGTTGCCAAAACCCGGGTCACCCTGGTACGCGGTGAATCGAGCCGTCAGAAAACCCTAGCGATTACCCGCCCAGAGAAATTCCCCCCGGCGGCGCAAATCACCCAGCCCTAAAAACCGATAAATATCCCACACTGTGGCCAACATGCCTTGCAGTGCCCTCTCGGCCTCTTTAGACTCCGGTTTTTATACCCGAAACGTAACCCATGCCTGAGGTTTTCCCCGCCGACTCTGTCGGCCTTGTCAGCCCCCAGCACTTTACCTTTGACGCGCCATTGGAGCTGAGCTGTGGTCGCAGCCTGCAAAGCTACGAGCTGGTGGTCGAAACCTACGGCGAGTTGAATGCCGATAAAAGCAATGGCGTACTAATTTGCCACGCCCTTAGCGGTCACCACCACGCCGCCGGCTATCACTCCAGCGCCGATACCAAGCCCGGCTGGTGGGATGCCTACATCGGCCCCGGCAAGCCCATCGACACCCGGCATTTCTTCATCGTTTCGCTGAATAATATTGGCGGCTGTCACGGCAGTACCGGGCCGCGCTCGATCAACCCTGAAACGGAGCAGGTCTGGGGCAAGGACTTTCCGCCGCTGCGCGTCCGCGATTGGGTCACCAGCCAGGCAAAACTCGCCGATAGACTCGGTATCGAGCAATGGGCGGCCATCGTTGGCGGCAGCCTCGGTGGCATGACCGCCATGCGCTGGGCCCTGGAATACCCCGAGCGCCTGCGCCACTGCGTGGTCATTGCCTCCGCCGCCGATCTAACCGCCCAAAACATCGCCTTCAATGAACTGGCGCGGCGCGCTATCCGCAGCGACGCCGAGTTCCACGATGGCGACTACCTCGAGCACGACACCATTCCCCGCAGCGGGCTGGCGCTAGCGCGCATGATCGGCCACGTCACCTATTTATCCGACGCCCTAATGGAGGAGCGCTTCGGTCGTGAATTGCGCTCGGGCACCTTCCAGCGCGGTCTCGACGCGCCCATCGAATTCCAGGTCGAAAGCTATCTACGCCATCAGGGCGATCGCTTTGCCCATAATTTTGATGCCAACACCTACCTACTGATGACCAAGATACTCGACTATTTTGACCTCGCCCGCGACTATGGCGGCAACCCAGCGGAAGCCTTCAGTCATGCCCTGTGCAAGTTTTTGGTGGTGTCCTTTTCCAGCGACTGGCGCTTTGCACCCGCGCGCTCACGGGAAATTGTCAAAGCCCTGGTTGCCGCCGACAAAGATGTCGCCTACGCCGAGATCCAGTCCGATATGGGCCATGACGCCTTCCTCCTGCCCAATGCGCGCTACGAAAGCGTATTTCGCGCCTATATGAGCCGCATCGCCAGAGACGCTGGCACATTGCAGACCGCAGAAGAAAAAGAGGGGACACGCTGATGTTGCGCATCGACCTCGACATCCTCCAGCAGTGGATTCCCATGGGCGGCAGAGTTCTCGACCTCGGCTGCGGTGACGGCACACTGATGTGCAGCCTGGCTGACAACCGCCAAGTCACCGGCTACGGCCTGGAAATTGACCCCGAGCAAATCACCACCTGTATTAGCCGTGGCGTCAATGTGATCGAAACAGACCTCAACCAAGGCCTCGATAACTTCCAAAATGACAGCTTTGATACCGTCATCATGACCTACTCCCTGCAGGTCATGCGTCGCCCCGACCAAGTCATCGACGAAATGCTGCGCGTCGGCAAGGAATGTATTGTCACCTTCCCCAACTTTGGCAATATCCGCACTCGCAGCTACCTGATGCTACGCGGCCGCATGCCGGTTACCAAGCAGCTCAGCCACCAGTGGTACGACACACCCAATATCCACTTCTGCACGGTGCACGACTTTGATTCCCTCTGTGCCGAAAAGGCCATTCGCATTCTGCATCGCGAGGTCGTCACGCAACGTTTTCCCGACAAGCAGCTGAAAGGGCTACTGCCCAATTTATTTGGTGAAACGGCCATATATCATTTGGCCAAATAGCCCGCCAAGGCTATAGTCGGGCTACATAGACGGAACAGTACTTGGAGAAGCAGAATGAGAAAAACCTTACTAATCCCAGCATTATTCTTACTCGGCCTCAGTGCTAGCCTGCACTCCCTCGCCGCCGACCCGGCCTTTAAAGCCTTTGGCGAGCACAAGGTTTTTTACAGTGCCTTTAACAGCCGATTTGTCACGCCTGAAGTCGCCGCAAGCTACAACATCACCCGCGGTAAGGACTGGGGGCTGGTCAACATCGCCGTGGTAAAAGACGGCGCCCAAGGTGGCTCAACAGCCTTGGTGAAGGGTCACGTAGCCAATATTATCGCCCAGCAACAGGTGCTGGATTTCTTTGAGGTGCGCGAGGGCAAGGTCGTTTACTACCTCGCCCCCTTTCGCTTTGAAAATGAAGATTCCATGACCTTTAAAATCAGTATCAAACCCGACCCCGACAAACCGGCACACAACATTAGCTTTCAACGACGCTTTTATCACGACGAATAAAGCGCCCTCAACAACAGCGATTCGGCCTTTATTTCCCGACCCTGTTTGCTGGGTACTGCTAAAATAGCCACCCCAGCAAACACATTTAACCCAGGTCGAGTCAGCATGTCCTCTAAAGTCGTACTGGCCAGCAACAATGCTGGCAAGCTCCAGGAATTCCAACAACTCCTCGCCGGCCGAGACCTGAATATCCTACCCCAGGCAGAATTTAATGTGCCCGAGGTGGAAGAAAGCGGCCTCAGCTTCGTCGAAAATGCCATTATCAAGGCTCGCCACGCCTCAAGTATTGCCAAACTGCCGGCGATAGCCGATGACTCCGGGCTGGAGGTCGACTTTCTCGATGGCGCGCCCGGCATTTACTCGGCCCGCTTTGCCGGTGCCAATGCAGACGACAGCAAAAATAACCAAAAACTCCTCGAACTGCTCCACGGTGTTCCCAGCGAGCAGCGCCGCGCCCGCTTTCAGTGTGTACTGGTTTACCTACGCCACCCGCTGGACCCCACGCCGCTGATTTGTCAGGGCACCTGGGAGGGCCGCATTCTGACCGCGCCACGGGGCAGCAATGGCTTTGGCTACGACCCGCTCTTCCTCGAGCCCACCAGCGGCCTCGCCTCTGCCGAATTGAGCAAGGCCGAAAAAAACACCCGCAGCCACCGCGCCAAAGCCCTGCAGTGTTTACTCGCCCAGCTGAGTCATTAAGGTGCAAACCCTGTCGGCAAAGCAATGAACTCCCTTCATCTCCCCCCCCTCTCACTCTATGTGCATATCCCCTGGTGTGTCAGAAAGTGCCCCTATTGCGACTTTAACTCCCACACCAACGACGGCGAAGCCCTACCCGAAAACGATTATGTCGAAGCGCTGCTAGAGGATCTCACCGCAGAAGCCAGCGAGGCACAGCTACAGGGCCGGCCATTAGTCTCGATTTTTTTTGGCGGCGGTACACCGAGTCTTTTTTCCGCAGCGGCCATTGCGCGCATACTCGACGGGGCCGAACAGCGCATCGGCTTTGCTGCGGATATAGAGATCACACTGGAGGCCAACCCCGGCACCGCTGAGCAGCAAAAATTCAGGGGCTTCCGCGCAGCCGGCGTCAATCGCCTCTCCATCGGCATCCAAAGTTTTCACCATGCTCACCTCGAACGGCTGGGGCGCATTCACAATGGCAGCGAGGCATTGGCGGCCATTGGCATCGCCCGCCAAGCGGGCTTCGACAATATCAACCTCGACCTTATGCACGGCCTGCCCCAACAAACGCCCGAGCAGGCCATCGCCGACCTGCAACAAGCCATCGACCAGCAGCCCGAGCACCTATCGTGGTACCAGCTAACCATTGAGCCGAATACCGCGTTCCACAGCCAGCCCCCCCTGCTGCCCGTAGAAACCACGCTGGAGCGGATCCAGGCCCAAGGGCATCAGTTACTCAAAAGCGCAGGCTTTGAGGCTTACGAAATCAGTGCCTACGCCCGCCCCCAGCGCCAGTCGCAACACAACAGTAACTACTGGCAATTTGGCGACTACCTGGGCATCGGCGCCGGTGCCCACGGTAAAATCACCGCGGTTAGCGAGCAAAAAATCATCCGCACCCAAAAAACCCGTCAACCCGGGGACTATCTATCGCGCCGAATAAAGGGCCAAAGCTATCTCGCCAAACACGCCCCGCTTGAAAGCGCCGAACTCCCCCAAGAATTTTTAATGAACGCGCTGCGATTACAACAGGGCGTGCCCAGCGCGTTATTTAACCAGCGCACCGGCATCGCGTTAAATACTCTCGAAAGCCACTGGCAAGTACTCGAAACCAAAGGCCTCGTCGAGCCACTCGCCTCGGGCAGGCTTCGCTGCACGGCCCTGGGCCGACGTTTTCTCGACAGTATCCTCGCCGAATTTTAAATCCGCCAAGCCCCCCTCACTTGGGGTTTGTTCGCCAGCAGGTCCCGATGCTATGATGCCAAAACTCGGCTATACGCTGCCGTCTCACACAACCAATTAGGGAATTATTTATGGGCGACAAAATCGTTCACACTACCGATGACGCCTTTGAAACAGACGTTATCGCCGCCGGCACTCCGGTACTCGTCGACTTTTGGGCCAGCTGGTGTGGCCCCTGTAAGATGATTGCCCCTCTTCTCGATGAGCTCGCCGACGAGTACGGCAGTCAGATAAAAATTTGCAAGGTCGACGTCGATGCCAATCGCGACGTCGCGGCAAAGTACAATGTACGCAGCATCCCCACGCTGATGATGTTTAAAGACGGCGCCCTGCACGAGACCAAAATTGGCGCCCTGTCAAAGGCACAGCTGAAAGAATTTATTGACGCCAGCCTGTAACAGACCCGGCTAATCAGTCCCTGAATCCGCCTGTTATTGGCCAGACAAGTGCTTTCTAGGCGATGAGAAAGCACTTGTCTTTTAGCAAGCAAGTACTATAATCGCCACATCAGCGTTGACTCTTTCTAGCACCCCTCTTAGCCAGATTATTTCCTAAGCGACCTTTTCGGGTGGTAGACACATAACAATTCCAAACTACGTATTCGCCGGTCGGCGCGTTTGATTCCCCACTCCATCCAATAGTCCCACGTGACTAACCTCCCTATCTAATAAACCCAGAACAACTTTATGAATCTGACTGATCTTAAAACCAAACCTATCGATGAGCTGATCAAAATCGGCGAAGACAACGGCCTCGAGAACCTCGGCCGCTTGCGCAAGCAGGATATTATTTTTACCATCCTCAAGCGCCACGCCAAAAGCGGCGAAGATATTTACAGCGATGGTGTGCTCGAAATCCTGCCCGACGGCTTTGGTTTTTTACGCTCTTCAGACGGCTCTTATTTAGCCGGGCCGGATGATATTTATGTGTCTCCCAGTCAAATTCGGCGCTTTAACCTGCGCACCGGCGACAGTATTTCAGGCAAGATCAGACCGCCGAAAGAGGGTGAGCGCTACTTTGCCCTGCTCAAAGTTGACCAAATCAACTATGACCGCCCGGAAAACGCCCGCAACAAAATCCTTTTTGAAAACCTGACACCGCTGTTCCCTGACCAACGCATGGTACTCGAAGCCGGTAACGGCAGCTCCGAAGATTTAACCGGTCGCATCATCGACCTGGTTGCCCCCATCGGCAAGGGCCAGCGGGGCTTAATCGTGGCGCCACCGAAAGCCGGTAAAACCATTATGATGCAGCACATGGCGCAATCCATTGTGCGCAACAACCCCGATAGCATCATCATCGTACTATTAATCGATGAACGCCCCGAAGAAGTCACCGAAATGCAGCGCACCGTGCGCGGTGAAGTAGTCGCTTCCACCTTTGATGAGCCACCCGCGCGCCATGTTCAAGTCGCTGAAATGGTGATCGAAAAAGCCAAGCGCCTGGTCGAGCACAAGAAGGATGTCGTCATCCTACTCGATTCCATTACCCGCCTAGCCCGCGCCTACAACACCGTGGTGCCATCCTCCGGTAAAGTATTAACCGGTGGTGTCGATGCCCACGCGCTGGAAAAGCCCAAGCGCTTCTTTGGTGCCGCGCGCAATATCGAGCACGGTGGCAGCTTAACCATTATTGCCACCGCCCTGGTCGATACCGGCTCGAAAATGGACGAAGTAATTTTCGAGGAGTTCAAGGGTACCGGCAATATGGAATTACACCTCGATCGTAAAATCGCCGAGCGACGCGTCTATCCCGCCATTAATATTCGTCGCTCCGGCACACGCCGTGAAGATCTGTTAATGAACGAAGCCGATCTACAGCGAGTCTGGATACTGCGTAAACTTCTTAACGATATGGAAGACACCGCGGCCACCGAGTTCATTATTGATCGACTGAAGAACTTTGAAAGCAACGATGCCTTTTTTGCGGCAATGAAGCGCAAATAACACGAGCTCAAGCTAGCGCCTGTGGCACTCCGGTTTCACAGGCAATAAAAAAACCCGGCGACTGCCTTTTATTCACACAAAAGGCAGGCCGGGTTTTTTATTGCCGACTAAACGCCGGCAAATTTCACATTAACCCAGCTCGCGGCCAACGATAGATACAAAGCTGACACAGCGGCCCGGTTGTCCACCGAGGTTGTGAGTCAAACCCAGCTTCGGATCTTTAATTTGACGCTCACCGGCTTCGCCACGTAGCTGCAGCCACATCTCATACATCATTCGTAAACCACTGGCACCAATGGGATGACCAAAACTTTTTAAACCACCATCGGGATTAATCGGCTGAGCGCCATCACCATCAAAACGGCCTTCCATGACATCCTTCCAACCCTCGCCGCGCTCGGAAAAGCCCATATCTTCCATTAGCACTAGCTCCGTCGCCGTAAAGCAATCGTGGACTTCCGCCATGGAAATTTCTTCACGGGGATTGGTAATGCCCGCTTGTTTATAGGCATCCTGAGCCGAGACCACCACTTCCTGAAAGGTGGTGAAGTCGTACTCCTCACTGATAAAGCCTTCATTCGGCCCCGCCGCTACGGACAGCGCTTTGAGGAAAATCGGCTTATCGGTGTATTTATAGGCATCTTCAGCGCGGCATAAAATCGCGGCGGCAGAGCCGTCGGAAACACCGGAGCAATCAAATACGCCAAACATTCCTGCTATACGCGGCGAGTTGCAGATCTTCTCCAGAGAAACCTCTTTGCGGAACTGCGCTTTGGGGTTTTTTGCCCCAGCCACGTGGTTTTTCCAGGCAATGTGCGATAGCACATCTTTCAACTCACCTTCTCCGACACCGTATTTTTCACAGTAGGCCGGTGCCAGCAGTGAAAACATCGCCGGTGCCGTCATGCTCGACTCGGTGCCATCACCATCCGGGCCCGGTACGACCAGGCCGGAATAACCACCGTCTTTAAGTTTCTCAACACCCACGGCCATCACCAGATCGTAGGCACCACTCGCCACAGCGTAGGCGGCATTGCGAATCGCCTCGCTGCCCGTGGCACACATATTCTCCAGCCGCGTCACCGGCTTATAGGGTGTTTTCAAGGCTTCTGAAAACACCATGCCAGAGATACCGCTAGCAAAAGTGCCAAGCCAATAGGCATCGACATCAGCGGGATCAACACCCGCCGATTGATAGGCATCGCTGGCCGCGTCAATTAACATATCGGCGGCATCTCTGCCCCAGTGCTCGCCAAAGGGCGTGCAGCCCATGCCGACGATCGCAACTTGATCTTTAATTCCGTTACTTGCCATACATCACCCCCTAGCGTTGTGGCCGTGCTTTCCAGAAATAGTTGTGGACACCCTGACCCGTGTAGAAACGCCGAAAAGTCATTTCCAGCTTATCGCCAATCGCGACATCTGCCGGATCAACATCGGTCAATTCGCAGGCCAAACGGCCGCCGCAGTCAAAATCTACCACGGTGGAAACAACCGGCGGCTGCAGGCTGTAAGCCAGATGATCGAGTGTGTAAGTGGTGATTTTGCAGTCTGCATCGGCAAAGCGTTCTTCGACCATTTCGTCGATTGAGCGACACTTCATGCACACCCGCTGTGGTGGCAAATGGCCCTGACCACATTTGCCGCAGCGACTACCGCAAAAGGCGTACTTCCAGCGTTCATTGCGTTTCATAATCGGCGCGGCCGGACGGTCGGGATCGGGACGGCGCGGCGCTTCAAAGGGCAGAATTTCACGCCATTTTAAATAGGTGTTATAGGCAATCTCATTATTGCTTGAGGCCAACCAGTGATCAACACTGCGCGCGGGTCGTCCTTCGGCAATCTTATCGCTCACTTCCAGCACCACCGCATCGCAACCATCGGCCGTCGACAGCACGAGAATTTTATCACCGGGCTGCGCCTGATCGAGAGTCCGTGCCAGCACCAAACCCGCATGGGCAACACCACTGCGGCCCACAGAGCCCGCCAGCATATCGGCCACCTGCTCGGGCTTGAGGCCCAGCGCCCGTGGAATGCCGACAACATCGCGGCTATTGGTGGCATCCAGAATGACCGCTGCAAGTGCATCCGGCGCCACATCGGCATCCGCCAATGCACGTTGGGCGGTATCGAGACTGATCGGGCCCAGTACTTCTATACCGAAGCGCTCTTCCCACTGCCGCGCAAAGCGATCGGTCGGCAAGCGCCAGACATCGAGAATCTCTGAGGTTGTCGAAGCCCGACCCAATACCCGGGCAATGGCATCTTCTTCCGGTCCGGTGACAAAGGCCACTGCGGCGTCGCCGCTATCGCGCTCACGTGCACCACCCGGCGCACCCATGACGATATCGCCGGCACACACCAGTGACGTGCGCCCGGCTTTACCGAGGTCGGTGCCGAGTAATAATGCCGCCAAGCCCATGCGGGTATTGTTGGCCAACTCAATCGTGTTCACCTGTGCGGGTAAATCCAGAGCCGAGCAAATCGCCGCCGCATTGAGTTTTTCCGCATAGGGCGCGCTGTTGGTCGCGAACACCAAGGTGTCAATCGCCGGGCTTGCGGCTAATGCGCCACGCCCCGCTTCAACCGACATCGATACCGAATCTTCGTCGTGACTGGCAATGGCCCGCTCGCCCTTGCCCCCGCCAATGGCTTTGCGCGTTAATCGATAATACGGCACGTAAGCACCGTAGCTTATAATTCCAGACACCGTCATCCCCTCGTGATTATTTTTAATGGCTTTTGTTGCGTCATCATAGCCCACCTGCCGCTCGAAACACCAAGGCTCTCGGGCCTCAACACCCAGCAAAGCCGACCATAGAGTCAGTTTTTAGGCAAAAAAAACCCGGGGGTTTTTACACCCCCGGGTCGCAGTGACGATTAGCAGCGCTTAACGCTCCATCTCGTACTCACTGTAGTCGGGCACCTTCAGGTCGTTACGGAACTTGCCCGCCGTCCAGGGCCAGGAAACGGGAACGCCGTTCTTATCCAGATACCAGCTATCACAACCGGTTAACCAAACGGTGCCTTCCATATTGTCCTTCATATCCTGAACAAAACGATCGGTAGCCGCACGCTTGGGGCTGACCTTGTCAAATTCACGATTGGCCCACTTCTCGACGAAGTTCATGATGTAGCCGGACTGCACTTCGGCAATCGCCGCTAGAGAGAAGTTACCGACGGGGCTGTTAGGGCCCATTACCATGAAGAAGTTGGGGAAGTCGGGCATGGCAACGGTGCGGTAGCCATAGATGCCATCTTTCCACTGCTCTTCAAGGGTGGGGCCATTTTCAATGCTCATGGTCATCGGCATCATGTGCTCGCCGGCATGGTAACCGGTAGCCAGTGCCACCACGTCAACTTCATGTAGCTCACCATCTTTAGTGCGAATACCCTTCGCTTCAAAGCACTCAATGTGCTCGGAGATCAGCTCCGCATTGGGGCGCTGAATGGCGGGGTAAAACTCCGACGACATCACCAAACGCTTACACATGGCAACATAGTCAGGGGTCAAGGCCTTGCGCAATTTGGGGTCCGTGACATTGTTCAAGTTCCACTGACAGGCCTTACCGACTATCTTTCTCGCCCAACCGTCTTTAATAACGCCGGTGCCCATAATCGTTTCCATAAAGTAGCTAATGGAATGATGGAACACTTTAGAAATAACGGGGAAGGTCGTTAGCATCTTCTCGTTGAGCTTGGAGTACTTGCGGTTCGGTACCGGTACGATCCACTGCGGCGTGCGCTGGAAGGAGTAAACCTTTTTGCAAATATCGGTCAGCGGCTTGATCATTTGAATGCCGGTAGAACCATTGCCGATAACGGCAACACTTTTACCCGTCAGGTCGATATCTTTTTCCCAGCGCGCGGTGTGCAGGATTTTACCTTCAAAATCATCCATGCCAGCAATTTCGGGGTACTTCGGACGTACCAAAATGCCACAGCAGGCAATCAAGATATCCGCTTCGTCGGTATCGCCATTCTCCAGGTCAACGTGCCATTTGCCGCCACGATACTCGGAGTGCGTTACCTCACTGTTAAATTTAATACGCTCGAAGACATTGTATTTTTTCGCAGTATTTTCGTAATACTGTTGAATTTCTGGGCCACCACAAAAACGGTGGCTCCAGCTGGCGCTCGGAGAAAAGCTATATTGGTAGTAATAAGACGGCACATCACAGCGCAGACCCGGATAAAAGTTGGAGTACCAGGTACCACCCAAACCACCGGCTTTCTCGTATAAAGTCACGTCGGTAAAGCCGGCTTCCATCAAGCGAATGCCCATGCAAACACCCGACAAGCCAGTACCAACAATAATTACCTTCGGGTTTCTTTTCCCACCGGCAACCGCAGCACCAATATTTCCACTCTCAGCAACGCCCATCTGTTACTCCCAATTCATCATTTTGTTTAAAAAAAATTACTAAAAACTCACGTATTCACCAAGCAGACAAGCTACCGGCGAGTAAGTAGGCGGGCATAATCTATGCTTTGTGTAGTTATGTCAACAGCTTACAGATAAACGATCGTTTAATTAACGATAATCGGCTCAAGTCTACGCGACTACTCCCTTCCCCGTTGATCGCCATCAAGTATTGCCCTGCTAAGGTGTAAAAATACTTGGCAAGGCCTCTACTATCCGTACGCCCTACAATTCACGGCACAACCTTATGCTAGACCCTTGCCCTGCACTCTTTCGAACACACACCGGAATACGGCGTTAGCTAGCCATCGACAAGCGCTCGGCAAACTTTAGCCAGACAATTTCATATGCGACCCATCAATCTCAGCGATACAACTAAACACGCGATATGAGCTCTCTTTGCCAAGAGCCTAGAAGTCCTCTCTAGCAATAATCATTGGCCACCCCGGCGGGAAGAGATGCGGTTACCACGCAGTAATAGCAAGCTATTTGCCACCACGGATTGATCGGTTACACTTGCCGCAATATCACGTCCAATTGAGAAATCATGGCTGTTTTTGTACTGCAAGATATGAGCGATAACTTTCTGACCAAAGCCTTAGAGTGGCGAGATGACTGCAGCCCTGTAGAAGTCTACTGCTCACCCCACAAAGATGTCGCGCTCAACCACTTACTTGAAGTCAATGCTAAAAATCCGGATCTGCGCGCCCGCGTCGTGAGCTGCGAAGCGGGGCCCAAAAATCGACCGCTATTACCGCAAACACAGTCCGCTGCTTAAGCCTGGGGGTTTCACTTGTCACTATTAACGTCACGCCTGAGCGCTCTCAATAGCACGGCAAACCGGTCGCTGCTCAGCGGTATTCAGCGCGGTATTGAAAAAGAAAGCCTGCGGGTCACCCCCAAGGGTCAACTCGCCAATACGCCTCACCCCAAAGCCCTTGGCTCGACGCTGACCCACCCCAGCATTACCACGGACTTTTCCGAATCTCTGCTCGAATTTATCACCGCACCCTCATCATCTATCGACGAGGTATTAAGTAGCCTCGACAATATCCACCGCTTTACCTATCGGCATATCGGTGACGAACTCCTCTGGGTTAACAGCATGCCCTGCATGTTGGGCCGCGATGCAGATATCCCCCTCGGCCAATACGGCAGCTCCAATATCGGGCAGATGAAAACTATTTACCGCCGTGGGCTCGGCAATCGCTACGGACGGCTCATGCAAACCATTGCCGGGATTCACTACAATTGGTCTCTGCCCGACGCCTGCTGGAAAGTATTGCAACAAAGCGATAATGATTCAGGCTCGCTGCAGGACTTCAAAACCGAGCGCTACTTCGATTTAATTCGCAACTTCCGGCGCCATTTTTGGCTGCTACTCTATCTCTTTGGTGCCGCACCAGCGGTCTGCCGTAGTTTTGTAAAGGACCGCGCCCACCGGCTGCAGCCCATGGGTGAAGATGATCACAGCCTACACCTGCCCCATGCCACCTCCCTGCGCATGGGTGACCTCGGCTACCAGAGCAAAGCGCAAGAGTCATTAATCGTCTGCTACAACAATTTGCCCCGTTACATTGAAAACCTGCGCGGCGCATTGACCACCCCCTACCCCGCCTACGAGGCCGTTGGGGTCAAAGGCCCAAGCGGCAAATACCAGCAGCTCAACCCTCACTTACTGCAAATTGAGAATGAGTTTTACAGCACCATTCGCCCCAAGCGCGTCACTGAAGGCGGCGAAACGGCCCTTGAAGCCCTATGGCAACGAGGCGTGGAATACATTGAAGTACGCTGTGTCGATCTCAACCCCTATATGCCGGTCGGCATTGATGCCGAGCAAATGCGTTTTCTCGATGTCTTCCTCATGTACTGCCTGCTGGAAAAGAGTCCGCAAACCGATAATCGCGAATACGGCCAGATACTCAATAACCAGCGCAAGATTGTCGAGCGCGGCCGCGAACCGGGGCTAAGCCTCAGCCGAGGCGATGGTGAGACGTCGCTACAAGAGTGGGCCAGCGAGCTCTTTAGCCAGTTGCAGCCCATCGCCCAGGCCCTCGATACCAGTCATGGCGGCAGCGCCCATTGCGAAGCAGTATCCGCAATGGAACAGCGCCTACAGCAGCCCGAGCTCACACCCGCCGCTCAGCTACTGGAAGAGGTGCGTAGTAACGACAGCACCTATTTCCAGACGGCGATGCACCACGCGAAACAGCACCGCGAATTCTTTCTCGATTCGAAACTCGACCCCGCCGTTGAAGAGCAGTTCATCAGTCTCGCCGCCCATTCACTGGAAGACCAAAAGGCCATCGAAGCGGCTGACACGCTCAGTTTCGACGACTTCCTCAGCGCCTATTACCAGCAGTACCAATTCTCCCTCGAGTCGTGAACTATCTCGCCCACATTCTTCTCTCGGGCGACGATCTTGATAGCCAGGTCGGCGGCCTCCTCGGCGACTTCGTCAAAGGCCCGCTGCGGGGCCAGTACCCGGAGACTGTCGAAAAAGGCATCGCTCTGCATCGCAGTTTAGATGTTTACACTGACGCGCAGCCGGAAGTCCAACACCTGATTCGCACCTTTTCACCCCAGTGGCGACGCTTCGCGGGTATTATTCTCGATATCGCCTTCGACCATGTACTGGCGACTCGCTGGCAGGAATACCACGCCCTGAGTCTTGAGCATTTCTGCCAACGCTTTTATCGCCACCTCAACACCTGCCAAGCATGGCTACCCGCTCGCGCTCAGCACTTCAATCAACGCGCCGCCGATATTCACTGGCTGCAGAGCTATGCCGATCAAGCCATGATGCCAAAGATTCTAAACCGCGTTGGTGAGCGCCTGCGACGGCCGCTGCCGCTGGGTGATGCCTGGCCCGAGATTGTCGATCGCCAGCCGGAGGTCGAGCAGGTATTCTCCGTCGTCATGCCCCGGCTGCTTAACCACGCCCAAGACCTGTGTTTAGCGCCTCCGGCCCCGACGGCGCCCCCTCTCGCTACAAGGAACTGTCGATGAGACCCAGTATCCGCACCCTGAATTTATACCTATTTTTAGTCGCCACCAGCATGATTTTGGTGGCTCTCTATATGCAGCATCAAATGGACCTCAACCCTTGCTATCTATGCATCGTACAGCGGGTTTTTGTTATTTTAACCGGTTTGATCGCTCTACTCGCCTTTGCTCATAACCCCCACACTAAGGGTCAAAAACGCTACGCCGCAACCACCAGCCTGAGCGCACTGGCCGGTGGCGGTTTCTCAATTCGCCAGCTGTGGCTGCAAAGCCTGCCCGAAGAAAAGGTACCCGCCTGCGGCCCCCCCGCCGACTATCTCTTTGACGCCCTGCCCATCAGCGAGGCGCTACCGATGCTACTCAGCGGTGACGGCAACTGTGCCGAGGTACAGTGGACCTTCCTCAGCCTCAGCATCCCGGCGTGGACCCTGCTCGCCTTCGCAGCAATGGTCCTGCTCGGCGGCTATCAATTACTGCGTAAAAGCTAATGAGCTGTCACTTATGAGCACGGCACTCGACTACTTGAAAGGCCTGAGTGTATTGGTGCTGTTTCAACTGCTCGGGGAAGGCCTCGCACAAGTGCTGCCCATCGCCGTGCCCGGCCCGGTATTGGGCATGATATTGCTGTTTTTCACTTTGCGTCAGCTTGACCCGCCGGGCTGGCTGGTGAAAACAGCCGGTCGACTGATTGGCTTACTGTCACTGTTTTTTATTCCCGCCGGTCTCGGTATCTTCTTCCTGCCCGAGGCGATGCAGCAGCAGTGGCCCGCCATACTGGCAGCGATAGTCGGCGGCACCTTGCTATCGATTGCCTTAACCGGGCTCACACTGAAAGCACTGACACGCGGTATCACTGAACAATGACTGAGGTATTGCACCGCGAGCCAATGGACTTACTCTTTTCAGTGGGCCTGTTGGCACTCACCCTCTGCGCCTATTTTGCAGCGCTGCGGGCTTTTCAAAAGGCGCGGCACTTTTCTCTGCTGCACCCACTGGTGAGTAGCTGCCTGCTCATCGCCGCCCTGCTGTACAGCTTCGATATCGACTACGCCCGCTACCAACGGGCCAACAGCATTTTTTACTGGCTACTCGGCCCGGCGACCGTTGCCCTGGCGATACCTCTCGACCGGGAGTTCGCACGTATTCGCGCCCTCGCTCAACCCCTCTTACTGACCCTGTTATTTGGTGCCATTGCCGCGCCCTTGTCTGCAGTGACACTGGCCGCTTTATTTGGCGCTGACCCGCTGACCCTGCTCTCGCTGACACCAAAATCCGTTACCACCCCCATCGCTCTGGGCATCGCCAAAGAAATTGGCGCCTTGGCAGAGTTAACGGCTGGCGTGGTTATTTTTACCGGTGTGGTCGGCGCCATCGCCGGGCCGCGCTTATTGAGCCTGATCGGTGTCGACGATGAGCGCCTGCAAGGTTTTACGCTGGGCATTAATGCTCACGGTGTCGGTACGGCGCGAGCCTTTGACATCAGCCCCCTTTGCGGCGCCTTTTCAAGCCTGGCTCTGGGTCTGACGGGGGTACTGACCGCACTGACCTTACCGACCCTGTTATTGTGGTTAGCGAAAATTCTTTAATCCCTAGATGTACAGCATCAGCGACAGTAAAATCGAGACGAAAAAAAAGCCCGGTTAAGGGCTTTTTCCTGAGTCTCTAAAATGGCTCATACTAGCCAGCGTCATCACTCACCGACGCTTTCAATAATTCCACTTCAAAGATCAGCGTTTGATTGGGGCCAATCAAACCGCCCGTACCACCCGGGCCGTAGGCCAGTCCTGCGGGCACATACAGCTCCCACTTGGCACCTTCCTTCATCAACTGTAGCGCTTCAACCCAGCCGGGGATCACCTGAGTGACACCAAATTGCGCTGGCACACCGCGCTTAAAGGAACTGTCAAATTCGGTGCCATCCAGCAAGGTGCCTTTGTAGTGCACCTCGACGGTATTTTCCGGCGTGGGAATGATGCCCGTTCCCGCCTCGAGAACCTTATATTGCAGGCCACTTTCCAGTACCACCACGCCGTCATTTTTGGCGTTATCAGCCAAGAACTCCACGCCTTCTTTCAGATTGGTCTCGGACACCAGTTTTGCGCTCTCTTCCTGCTCGGCCATCACTCGCGCCTGAAAGGCCTCAATGACGACTTTAACTTCCTCCTCAGAAAGTTTCGGTTCTTGATCGTCCACCGCATCCTTCAAACCCAGCGTCAGCGTAGGAATGTCGACCTCAAAGGCCTCGCCCTTAATTTGCGAGCCGATATTCATGCCCATAATGTAACTGACCTTCTGGATTTCCGACTCTAGCGCTACTGGTGCAACAGTGTCAGTAGCCAGCTGGCTAGTCTCGTCACAACCCAACAACAGCAATGAGCTTGCCAGTACTACCGGTAAATACTTTATTTTTTTCAGTTTCATTGAAAATTCCTCTGTTTTAGCAAACGCCCTATCGGGGTTTTTTCTGAATCAATAGTACCCGATCTAATCAGGTAAACACCACTCCTGCCACGACTACAGACGGCTATAGAGTAGGTCCCAAACGCCATGACCGAGGCGCTGTCCACGCTTTTCAAATTTAGTGACGGGACGAAAATCGGGCCGTGGTGAATATATCGCCTCACCCGCCAAATTGTCAAAGCCCTCCGCCTCGGCCATAACCTCGGTCATATATTCGGCGTAGGGTTGCCAATCGGTGGCCATATGGAATTGACCCCCTGCCACCAGCTTGCTGCGGATTTTTTCCACAAAAGCCTGTTGCACGATGCGTCGTTTATTGTGTTTCTTTTTATGCCAGGGATCGGGAAAGTAGAGCTGTACCCGGTCGAGGCTGCCACTGGGGATACAGTCGTCCAGCACATCCATGGCATCGGCAAGATAGATGCGTAAATTCGTAACACCCAGTTCCGCCGCGCGACTCACCAGGCGTCCGGCACCCGGCGGATACACTTCAATACCGACAAAATCTATATCGGGCTCGCTCTGTGCCATCGCCAGCAGTGAGTCGCCCATGCCAAAACCAATCTCCAGCACCACCGGCGCCTCACGGCCAAACACGCTGGGCCAGTCAGTAATCGGGCCGGCAAATAAACTCAAACGAAAACGCGGCCAATGCTGCTCCAGTGCACGCTGTTGGCCCTCCGTCATACGACCACTGCGCAGCACATAACTACGAATGGATTTTTTCTTGTACTCGGGTCGAAAACTTATCGCTTCAGTCACTAATCGTCACTCACCGCCGCAAAACACAAAGGGTCAAACTGGCCCAACCCAACAGGAAAAACACCCCGCCCATTGCCGCACTCAAACCCAACCAGCCCTTCGGGAGCAGCACCAGAAGGTAGAGGCTGCCACTAAAAAACAAGATACCCAATAAAAACAAGCAGGCGGCGAGCACGGCCCAACGCGCGACACGGGGGCGCTCTTCACAAGTCGAAGCAATGAAGGCACAGGCCAGCAGAGCCACAACATGAAACATGTGATAGCGCACACCGGTATGCCAGTAATGCATGACCTCGGGGGCAACCGTCGCCTTTAAACCATGGGCACCAAAGGCTCCTAACCCGACGCAAAGGAAACCGTTAATTGCCACAAACAGCGGCAGCATTCGACTGCCAATATAGTTTGAATTCACTGTATGCCACCTTATGGTAAGAGGAGAGGAACTGAATGAATGTATAAAGCCCTTAAAAAAACCGCGAAATTCGCGGTTTTTTTAAGGGCTTTAAATACCCCATGCTATTTTTGACTTGCCTTAACTAAGCCTCGAGAAAAGTGCGTACCTTTTTCATCGCATTTTGCTCGAGCTGGCGGATACGCTCCGCCGACACACCATAGATTGCCGCCAGATCGTGCAGGGTCGACTTGCTATCACCCAGCCAACGCTGACGAATAATGTCCTGACTGCGCTCATCCAGCTCACCAAGTGCACTAACGAGGCGGGCTTTGCTATCACTTTCCCAATCGGCATCTTCAACCAACAGAGCCGGGTCCGCCTCACGATCTTCGAGATAGAGAGCCGGTGCCTGGTAGGCACTTTCATCATCGTCATCGGACGAGGCATCAAAGCCGGCATCTCGAGCGGAGAGGCGTTTTTCCATCTCGCGCACATGTTTGACTTCAACACCCAAATCCTCGGCGATAGCTTTAGCTTCATCATTGGTCAACCAGGCTAGGCGTTTTTTTGCACCGCGAAGATTGAAGAACAACTTTCGCTGCGCCTTGGTAGTGGCGACCTTGACGATGCGCCAGTTGCGCAGCACAAACTCATGGATTTCAGCCTTGATCCAGTGCACGGCAAAAGAGATCAACCGCACGCCTTTTTCAGGGTTAAAGCGCTTCACCGCCTTCATGAGGCCGACATTGCCCTCCTGAATAATGTCCGCCAGCGGCAAGCCATAACCATTGTAAGAACGGGCAATATGCACCACAAAACGCAGGTGGGCCATAATCAGTTGCCGTGCACTGTCAACGTCATCCTCAAAATACAGGCGTTCGGCGAGCGCTTTCTCTTCCTCAACGGAGAGAATCGCAATCGTGCTCACACCCTGCATATAGGCCCCGAGGTTCCCCCCTGGCGCCATCCATTGAATAGACTGAAGACTCGTACTCATAACCACCTCTTTAAATCAGCGCTGCAGTTTAGCATCCTTAACTGGGATAGCAAAAGACCCTAAAAGTTCATTCAAGTGTTTGTTTTGACTAGTGAATCACGGTTCAAGCTGGGCGATATGTCGACCTACCGCCAACGCCGCTCCAATTAGGCCCAGAGCACCGCCCAGAGCGATAAGCACCAGCATCCCCCCAGCACCCAATCCCTGCAAGCTAAAATCACTTTGATACAGCGCCGCCAAACGCAGCACCGTAGCGCCCAGCCAGAATTGCGCCAGCACCACTCCCGCGCCGGCAATAACCCCACCGCAAGCTCCGTACCAAAGCCCGATATAGAGAAAGGGCCGCCGCACAAAGCTATTGGTGCCCCCCACTAACTTCACGACTAGAATTTCTTCGCGGCGATTCTCGATCGCCAGGCGAATGGTATTACCCACCACCAACAATACACCCAGTGCAAGTGCGCCGCCCAGCAACAGAGTAATTTGCCGGCCAATATCGAGGATCTGCTGCATCCGCTGTAGCCACTTCATATCGAGCTGCACCTCATCAACCAGAGGCTGGGCAGACAAAGTCCGCAGCAATTGCTCAATCCGTGGCACATCACCCTCGATATCGGCAATCGGCACCACCAACAGTACCGGCGGTAGCGGGTTTTCATCGAGTAAGGTCAGCGCCTCACCAAAGCCTCCGCTGTCCTGCAGGGCATCGAGAGCCTGAAGCGGGGAGATATACTGTACTTCCGCCAGCTCACTATTTACTTCAAGCCCTGTTATCAACTTTTTGATGGCGTTATCGCTGGCGCCCTTTTGCAAAAACAAGGTCATCTGCGCGCTGCTCTCCCAGCTACCGCTGAGTTGCTGCAAGCTAGAAACGCCGACGTAGAGCATCGCCGGCAGGCACAGGGCAATAGCCACCACCAGCATCGTCATAAGACTTTGCAGCGGCTCTGCAGCTAGTCGCTCAAAGCTCTCGGCGGCATTTTGTTGGTGGTTATGAAAATAAGCCCGCAATGTCGAGTTCAAACGCCTACGATTTTCCATCGCACCACTGCGCCGAGGCTGCGCTGGCGCAACCGCATCGACCTTATGCCGGGACAAGTGTCGCCTCCGACAAGCGCCCGTGATCCAAGGTCAGCACTCTCTCATCCAGCGTCGAAATTAAGGCGATATCGTGGGTCGCCACCAGCACGCTGACACCCACATTTTTGAAGTCTTCAAATAGGCGCATGATTTCGGCAGAGAGCCCGGGGTCGAGGTTGCCCGTCGGCTCATCGGCAAGGAGTATGCGCGGCGTGTGCACCACGGCCCGAGCAATACCAATACGCTGCTGCTCACCGCCGGATAACTGCACGGGGTTAAGCTTTTCTTTGCTAAGCAGCCCGACTTTGTCGAGGGCCGCGCGTACACGCCGCTCGATATCTCGTCGCTCGACACCCGACACCTGCAAGGGTAGGGCGACATTGTCAAAGACACTGCGATCAAACAACAGCTGATGGTTTTGAAACACCACGCCAACACGCCGCCGGTAGTAGGGTATCTGGCTTTTATGCAAGCTATTAAGATTCTTACTATTGACGCGTAACTGGCCCCCGGAAGGCCGCTCCATCAACATAATCAGCTTCAACAGGGTACTTTTTCCGGCACCGGAGTGGCCGGTGAGAAAAGCCATCTCTCCCGCAGCCAAGGTAAAGCTCACCTGGCTTAGCGCTTCGTGGCCATCCGGGTAGCGCTTACTGACATTATCAAATTCAATCATGTGCCATCAGTCTACGTCCGACAGCACCGCTTTGACATAGTCCTCAGCACGAAACACCTGCAGGTCGTCAACGCCTTCACCCAGGCCAACATAGCGCAGCGGCACCTTAAAGCGGCGACTCAGCGCAAAGGCCACGCCGCCCTTGGCGGTGCCATCAAGCTTGGTCAAGGCTAGACCGGTAATACCCACCGCCTGATTAAATTCGTGCATTTGGTTGAGCGCATTCTGTCCGGTGCCCGCATCCAGCACCAATAGTACTTCGTGGGGCGCGGCTTCATCCAGCTTAGCCATCACCCGCTTGACCTTCTCCAACTCTTCCATCAGGTTCGATTTGGTGTGTAGACGACCCGCCGTGTCGGCAATCAATACGTCGATATTCTTGGCTTTCGCCGATTCGATGGCATCGTAGATCACCGAGGCGCTATCGGCACCGGTATGCTGGGCAACGACGGCGACATCATTGCGCTCACCCCAAACCTGTAACTGCTCGACCGCCGCCGCACGGAAGGTATCGCCTGCCGCCAGCATCACCGAACGCCCCTCACGCTGAAAGCGCTGCGCCAGCTTGCCGATGGTGGTGGTTTTACCCACGCCGTTGACGCCCACGACCAGCAATACGAAGGGCTGCTTGCCCGAGACGTCCAGAGCTTGTTCGCAGGGGCTAACAATATCGAGCAGTACCCGATGCAACTCGGCCTTCAGGGTGTCGCTGTCATTCAGTTCACCGCGCTTCACCCGGGCCGTTAGTTCACCGATAATGTCGGTAGTGACATCAACACCAACATCGGCCATCAGCAGCAGGGTTTCCAGCTCCTCAAGCAACTCATCACTGATTTCTTTGCGGCCGAGGAAAAAAGCGCCCAGCCCAGCACTGGTACGCGACAGGGCACGACTAAAGCGATTCGGACGCTTCTTGTTTTCGGCTTTATCGCCTTCAGGTTTTATTGGCAGCTCGCCCGGCATACTGCCCAGAGGCTGCGCCTCTATTTTTTCAACCGCGGGCTGCTCCGCAGGAGAAACTGGCTGAATCTGTGACACTGCTACGGGGGCATTCTGCACCGGGGTCGCAACAGGTACTGACACCTTAGCCGGCACCTCGGCAACCGCCTCCGGTTCCACCGGGGTATTAGCCTGAGTCACGACCTCTGTGACCTCAACTGCTGCAGCCTCAACCTTGGCCCTTACCAGCGGCTCGGAAAGTTCGGGGGTTTTAAGGGGCTCTTGTGGCAAGTCTGACTGCTGTGCTGGCGGCGCATTTTGCGACGCCACAACCGCTGGTTGCGCCGGCTCAACGGCCTTATTTTTACGACGCCAGCGGGAAAACAGACCCCGTTTTTCGGGTTTTGGCGAAGAGTCTTGTTCAGAGGACATTGTAAATTTTTCCGGTACGACGACAAGCTGTGTATCCTAGCATTTTTACCCCCAATCAGGAGTCGCCGATTGTCCCGCAAAGCCAGTCATCAACAAGAAACCGGCCAGGTGCGCATCATTGCCGGGCAATGTCGCGGACGACGCATTACCTTCCCCGCCGTTGCGGGCCTGCGCCCCACCGGGGATCGCCTGCGAGAAACCCTGTTTAACTGGCTCGCCACTGAACTGCGCGGCGCTCGCTGCCTCGACCTTTTTGCCGGCTCTGGCGCACTGGGCCTAGAAGCGGCCTCGCGCGGCGCAAGCGAAGTTATTCTGCTGGAACTAAATAATTCGGCCGCTCGCGCCCTCGGCGACAATATTGAGTTGCTCAAACTAACATCCGCCACCGCGCTTAACGATAGCGCATTAAATTGGCTGCAACACTACCCCCGAGATAACAAGCCTTTCGATATTATTTTTCTCGACCCGCCTTTCGACTCACCCCTACTTAACGAGACCCTAGACATCTTAGCCCAACAGCTCCATTTACTGGCGCCCGAGGCGATGATTTACATTGAAGCCCCCGCGCGCCAAACAATGGACGCCATCCCCACCAACTGGCAACTCCAGCGCCAGAAAACGGCGGGCAATGTCGGCTACTACCTCTTTCGCAAACAAGCAAGCCCCGCGCCGGACCAACCTGAACGAGCGTTTAACCCCAGTAATTGAGCTAGATCAACAAATTGTTTACCATGCGGCTCCGCTTTGGAGCGCATAATATATGAAAACAATCGTCTACCCTGGCACATTCGACCCAATTACCAACGGTCATATCGACCTGATTGAGCGCGCCTGTAAATTGTTTGACCACGTCATTGTGGGCATTGCTCGCAGCGAAAAAAAGCAGCCCTTATTCACACTGGAAGAGCGCGGCGCCCTTGCCAAAGAAGCCCTCTCACACCTGAACAATGTTGAAATCAAAGGCTTTGACTATCTGCTCGTCAACTTTCTCAAAGACTGCGAGGGCGATGCCGTATTGCGGGGCTTGCGTGCGGTTTCTGATTTTGAATATGAATTTCAGCTGGCGAATATGAATCGCGCGCTGTCACCGGCTGCTGAAAGTATCTTCATGACACCCTCGGAGCAACACTCCTATATTTCATCCAGCCTGGTGAGGGAGATCGCCTCGTTAACCGGTGATATCTCGCCCTTTGTACCGCCCAATGTTGCCAAAGCCCTGAGCGAAAAGTTCAGCTAAATTAGCCAATAAGTTGCCCGCACTCTAGTGCTGGCACTGGGGGCAGTACACCGTGCTACGCTGCCCCAGGCGCACCTCTGTCAAGGTAGCCTCACAGTCGACACACCCTTGCCCCCCACGGCCATAAACTTGTAGCTCCTGCTTGAAGTAGCCCGGCTTACCGTCACCGCCGACAAAATCCCGCAGCGTTGTACCCCCTTGCGCAATAGCTGCCGCAAGTACCTCCCGCACCACGTCTGACAAACGCGCATAACGCTGTTGAGAAATACGATTCGCCTTGCGCAGAGGATGTATGCCACTGCGAAACAAGGCCTCATTAGCGTAAATATTACCCACCCCCACGACCACCTTGCTGTCCATCAAAAAGCTTTTTATCGGCAGGCTTTTACGCCGTGAGCACTGATAAAGATGCTCATTATCGAAAAGTGGCCCCAGCGGCTCTGGGCCCAAGCTCGCCAATAGCGGGTGCGCCAAGGGCTCGCCCTCAACCCAGAGCATACAGCCAAAACGACGCGGGTCGTTGTAGCGCAGTATTAAGCCGCTCCCGAGGACAATATCGACGTGATCGTGCTTACCCGCTACCGTATCTCGAGCGACAAGGCTCAAGCTGCCCGACATGCCAAGATGAATCATCAAATGGCCGAGAGGAAATTTTAGCAGTAAGTATTTGCCGCGCCGGCTCACTTCTTCAACCGCCGCCCGCTCCATCAAACCGGGTAGCTCTTCGGGTATTGGCCAGCGCAGGGTCGGTCGGCGAATCACCACCTTCTGTACGCCCTGCTTCAGCAAGTGGGGGCGAATACCCCGCAAGGTGGTTTCTACTTCAGGCAGTTCGGGCATCGCTATCCAGCCTCAAGTCTTCAAGCGATAATAAAAGCAAGCAGGCAATAAAAAGCCCGGCGGTACCGGGCTCTTTCTACTCACCAAAAAGTGAAAACCAAATTATTTGATTTTCGCTTCTTTGTAGGCAACGTGCTGACGAACAACGGGATCAAATTTTTTGATTTCCATTTTCTCGGGCATGGTGCGCTTGTTCTTGGTGGTGGTGTAGTAGTGACCAGTGCCTGCACTGGATACCAACTTGATGATGTCTCTATTTGACTTAGCCATATTATTTCTCCTTAGACCTTGCCGCCATCGGCGCGAATGTTGGCAATAACCTGTTCCACGCCGAGCTTATCAATGATGCGCATACCCTTGCTAGAAACACGCAATTTGATGAAACGCTTCTCTGTTTCCATCCAAAAGCGATGGGTATGAAGATTGGGCTCAAACCGGCGGCGAGTCCTGTTTTTTGCATGGGATACGTTATTCCCGCTCATTGGGCGCTTACCGGTGACCTGACACACTCTGGACATCTTTTTGCCTCTATCTAATTCTGAATAAACTGTTAATTTCTGGGGTTGTAACGACCAGCCCTACCACCCATCTCTGCCCGCCTAATGCGAGCGGGAACAGCGTGCCGGTGAAAAGAGCCGTGCTTTATACCAGAGCTGATCATGCGAATCAAATTAAATTTAGCGCCAGCCCCTATATTGGCCCTCCCAGCCCCTCATAAAAGACCCCGCTCAGCCAGAGATACCTCCTCACAACGACCGACAACGATATGGTCGAGCACCCGAATATCAACCAGTGCTAAGGCAGCCTTCAGACGCCGAGTAATCTGTTCATCGTCACCACTGGGCTCAGCAACACCCGAGGGGTGGTTGTGGGAAAAGATCACCGCGCCGGCATTGTGCCTCAGCGCGCTTTTCACCACTTCGCGAGGGTAGACACTAGCGCCATCGATAGTGCCCTGAAACAGCTCTTCTGCCGCGATCAAGCGATGCCGGGTATCGAGAAATAAACACAGAAAGACCTCCCGCTGATAACCTTGGAAATGCGCGCGCACGAATTGCCTGACGGTTTCGGGGTTGCTAAACACCTGCTCTCTACTGAGCTGCTCACCCAGATGCCGCCGCGCCAGCTCCAGAACCGACTGCAGCTGGGCGAACTTGGCGGGACCCAAGCCCTTAACGGCACAGAAAGTATCGAGATCGGCACTCAGTAGCGCCGAGATACCACCGAACTGAAGTAATAAATCCCTCGCCAAATCGACCGCCGTCAGACCAGGGATGCCGGTGCGTAAAAATATCGCCAGCAATTCGGCATCGGAAAGTGCCCGCGAGCCCTGATTGATGAGCTTCTCCCGAGGCCGCTCCCCCACTGGCCAATGTTTGATCGCCATCGCAAACCTTCCTTGATTTCTTCGAAATTCCCTTGGCAAGTGTTATCTTAGCGGCATTTCTCGGTTTTAAAAGGACGGGCATGGGCTCACTAAGCAACAAAAGGATTTTACTCGGTGTTACCGGCGGTATTGCCGCCTATAAAAGTGCCGAGCTAATCCGCTGCCTGCAAGGCGCTGGCGCGGAGGTTCGGGTGGTGATGACACCGGCCGCAACCGAGTTTATTACCCCGCTGACCCTACAGGCCCTCTCGGGAAACCCCGTCAGCCTGGAGCTACTCGACACCGCTGCAGAAGCGGCGATGGGGCATATTGAGCTGGCTCGCTGGGCCGACCTGATCCTGATCGCCCCGGCGAGCGCCGACTTTATCGCGCGCCTGTGCCACGGTGAAGGCGGTGATTTGCTCAGCACGGTATGCCTTGCCAGCCACTGCACCATCGCCCTCGCTCCCGCCATGAATAAACACATGTGGGAAAGCCCCGCGACACAAAGCAACGTGCAGCAACTGCGCGCACAAGATTTAGCCATTTTTGGCCCGGCTATGGGTTACCAAGCCTGCGGCGATATTGGCGAGGGTCGCATGGAAGATCCCGCAACACTGGCGACCATGGCCGGTGACTTATTTAACTGCGGCCTACTCAACGGCAAAAAAGTGGTTATCACTGCCGGCCCTACGCGGGAGGCACTCGACCCCGTGCGCTATATTTCCAACCATAGCTCTGGAAAAATGGGCTATGCCCTGGCCACTGCCGCCATGGAGGCGGGCGCCACAACCGTACTGATCAGTGGCCCGGTACAGCTCGCCCCCCCCGAGCGCGTTACAACCATTGCTATTGAATCGGCGGAGCAAATGCTCGAGGCCGCGTTGCAAGAAGTCGAAGACGCCGATATTTTTATCGCCGCCGCCGCCGTCGCCGACTACAGGCCGGCCAGCGTCGCCGTACAAAAAATCAAAAAAAATAACGACGAAATGCTCATACAACTCGTGAAGAACCCCGATATTGTCGCCACGGTTGCCGGTCTTGCCAAGCGCCCCCTGACCGTCGGTTTCGCCGCTGAAACGGAAAACCTCGAGTACTACGCAACACAGAAGTTGCGCAAGAAAAATCTCGACCTGGTCATTGCCAACGACGTTTCCGACACCAGCATCGGCTTTAACAGTGACGACAACCGCGTATTACTGGTGCAGGCCGGTGCCAACACAGCCCTGCCGACCATGAATAAAAACTTACTCGCTCACAAGCTTATCGAGCACATTGCCGGCTTATTAAAAACCGCACATTGAACATCGTCGCGGCCTTGAAAAAAACGGCAATTTTTGTCCCACAAGGGTGAACATGAAGCTACCAGCAAATTTCTCTACCGCTATAAAAAAGCCCGTCGTGATTGCGGGCTCCCTGCTGATTATGATTTACACTGCTTATTTAACTCAGCTGCTCCATAGCAAGCTCGTCATAACGCCCTGGCATCAGGTCATTAACCAAGAAACTTCATCACTCGCCGAGACACAGGCAAAGCTGATTGAAGGCTACTTCCAGGCAATGGATGAAAAACTCGAGCGCATAGTCAATGACCGAACCTTAATCAATCTTCTGAACACAGAAGATGTGTCGGCCATTAACGAGTTTAAAGACTTACTGCACCACCAGTTACCTGAAATGGCTGAAATTAAGCTCGTTTCGGTCAACAGCCCTTATTTTACCGAAACCCAAAACTTTGTTGGCATCACACTCGCCAAAAACTCCATTGCCGGCAAACAACTCGAGCCCACCGCCGTCAAACTCCATGACTGGCTGATCGTCAACGCCACACCTGTCTCCGATGCCGGCGAGGCTGTCGGCAGTCTCATCGTTCATCTGTCTGTACAAAAACTTCACACCCTGCTCAGCGAACGGGATCCCACTCAAGGCAAAACCGAACTACTGCAATACACCCGAGGCTTTGCACCCCAGGTGATTGTCTCTAGCGGTGGCGCCAACACAGCGTTCCAGCAAAGCACCGCCATTAAGGGGCGAGCCGACTGGCAACTGCGTTATACGGCCTCCGCGAAATTGGTGCGCGCCACCCCCAAGCCCTTTTTTTACTTTGCCCTCTGCTTTATCGCCCTAGTGATCATCGGTCTCTTACTTCTCGTGCTATTGGTGCGCTACCAGTTGAGCCAACTCAGCAAAGAGCTTGACCTAAATGAGGGTGACCTAACACCCGCAGAACTCAATCAATTGATCAAAGAAAAACTTTTCCAGCACAAGCGAGCGCCCGCCATTCCCAACCCCGAAGCAGAGGCGCCGGTAGACGAAGACGCTGACCCCATCGCTGAAGTCTTCAGACAATACGACATCCGCGGTAAGGCCAATAGCCAAATCGACGACGACTTTGCCCTGCGCCTCGGCAAAGCCATTGGCTCCGATATGATCGATAGCGGGCAGCAAAGTTTATTAATTGGCGCCGACGGCAGGACCTCTAGCCCCACCTTGAAGGCAGCCCTCATTCGGGGCGTGCTCTCAACCGGCTGCAATGTTACCGATTTAGGCTTACTGCCAACGCCACTCCTTAACTTTGCCCTGGTCACGCTCGACGCTGCGGATTCCGGCGTGATGGTAACGGCCAGCCACAACCCAGCAGAAGATAACGGCTTCAAAATTTATTACAACCAACAGGTGATCTCCGGTGCCGAGATCAGCAGTTTAAAAATGGCCATGGAGGCTCGCATTTGGAAGAACGGGCAGGGGCAGCTAACACAACTGTCTGTAGTGAATGAATATACCGAGGCCGTGGTCAGTAATATTCAGGCCAGCTCAAAACAATTGCGGGTGGTTATCGACTGCGCCAATGGCGCAGCCGGGCCATTGGCGCCCGCCCTGTTTGAAGCTCTCGGCTGCGAAGTCATCCCACTTTACTGCGACATCGACGGCACCTTTCCCAACCACTCACCAGACCCCTCCGTTCCCGACAATCTGGTTGATCTTATTACTATCGTCAAGCATGAGGGCGCCGACCTCGGTCTCGCGTTTGACGGCGACGCTGATCGCCTCGTGGCCATTACGGCAGAGGGCAACATCGTCTGGGCCGACGAGCTGTTAATGATCTTTGCTCGCGATGTTATTGCCCACGCGCCGCAAAGTGACATTGTCTTTGACGTGAAATCAACGCGCCGCCTGGGTAATTTGATTAGCAACTATGGCGGCAACCCCGTTATGTGGAAAACCGGGCACGCCCATATACGCCGCAAAATTGCCGAAACTGGCGCGCCTCTGGGTGGCGAATTTAGCGGCCATATTTTCTTCAATGACCGCTGGCCTGGCTTTGACGACGGCCTGTATGCCGCAGCGCGCTTAATCGAAATTATTGACCAGCGAGAACAGAGCCTCGAGGCCATTATTGCCGGCTTTGAAGACAGTTATTCGACACCCGAATTGCGCATCGCCGTTAGCGAAAGCCAGAAATTCGCCCTTGTCGACAAGCTCGCAGAAAGTGTTTTCCCGGAGGCAACACGTATCACCATCGACGGGCTACGCCTGGAGTACCCAGAGGGCTGGGCCTTAATTCGAGCCTCCAATACCTCCGCTCATTTAACACTGCGCTTTGAAGCCCACGACCAGCAGGCGTTAGCGCGACTACAGCACCAGTTAAAACAAAAACTGCGACCCTTATTACCCGACACAAAACTACCCTTTTAACCACTTGCCCTCGTGACTAAACGAGGGCTCCGGAGTTCTCTACCACCATGTCTCTATCTCGTGACAAGGCGCTGCAAACCGCCAATATTCTCACCGAAGCGCTGCCCTACATCCAAAAATTTACCGGCCGAACCCTAGTCATTAAATTCGGCGGCAACGCCATGATCGATGAACAATTGAAGCAGAGCTTTGCACGAGACATTGTGCTGATGAAGCTGGTCGGCATAAACCCCGTCATCGTCCACGGCGGCGGGCCTCAAATAGGCGAGCTACTCGATAAGCTGAAGATTGAGTCCCACTTCGTCGACGGCATGCGCGTCACCGACAGCAAGACCATGGATGTTGTCGAAATGGTATTGGGCGGTGCCGTTAATAAAGAAATCGTCAGCTTAATCAACCATGCTGGCGGCAAGGCAATTGGTATTACCGGTAAAGACGGTCAATTAATTACCGCACGAAAAATGCTGGTGACTCGTAACAACCCAGAGATGGAGGCACCAGAAATCATCGATATCGGCCATGTCGGCGAGGTAGAACATATCAACACGAGTGTTATCGATATGTTGACCAACAGCGATTTTATTCCGGTCATCGCCCCTATCGGGGTCGACAACGATGGCAACTCCTACAACATTAATGCCGACCTAGTGGCCGGAAAAATTGCCGAGGTTCTACAGGCCGAAAAACTCCTACTCCTGACCAATATTGCCGGCTTACAGGGTCGCGATGGCACCGTGTTAACCGGGCTATCGACAGAACAGGTCGATGACTTAATTGCCGACGGCACCATCAGCGGCGGCATGCTGCCAAAAATCCGCTGTGCCCTAGATGCTGTAAAAGCCAATGTTCGCAGCGCCCATATTATTGACGGGCGTGTCAGCCATGCGGTGCTACTGGAAATATTTACCGACGAAGGGGTCGGTACACTCATTACCAATCGGGACGACTAGTCCTTCAGACCCTTGTTATTAGGCTTTCCCACCTTTTATTAGAGATCTTCGCTTTTCATGACCGACTCTCCCTCTGCAGCGCAACCCCGCCCCTCTCGCCGCGACGCCATCCTTCAGGCATTGGCCGAAATGCTGGAAGAAGCCCCACACAAAAAAGTCACCACAGCGGCACTGGCGAAGAAAGTGGGGGTGTCCGAAGCCGCCCTGTACCGGCACTTCCCCAGTAAGGCGAGAATTTACGAAGGCCTCATCGATTTTATTGAAGACACGCTATTTAGCCGCATTAGCGCCATCAGCAAGGACGTACCCGACACTCGCGAGCGCTGTCGCATGATCATCACCTTGGTGCTCAATTTTTCGGAAAAAAACCCCGGCCTGTCCCGCATTCTCACCGGTGATGCCTTAACCGGTGAGACTGAACGCTTACACGCCAGAGTCAACCAGCTCTTTGCGCGGATAGAATCACAAATTAAACAAATATTGCGAGAGGGGGAGTTGCGGGAAAACTGCCGGACACACCTAATGGCCACGGCCGCTGCCGAATTATTGCTCGTTATCGCGGAGGGAAAGATTCGTCAATTTGTGCGCAGTAATTTTACCGGTCTGCCAACAACGCACTGGCAGGAACAATGGCCCTCGCTCGACAAGGCCATCTTTCGCGTTGAGAGCTAGTTTTCCGGCACAATCTCAGCCTGCGATTTCAGCTGACGAAACCGTGCGATATAGCCTAGATAACGGCCCTCTGTCTTGTCGTATTCTTCGCTCTTGAGCAACAACAAGCTTCCAGATTTTTTAACTTCGGCCTCGAGCTGCTGCAGTGTTGCTTTGACATTTTCGGGGACTTGGCGGCCGCCACGCTGATAGTTCGCCGCCCGCTGCTGTTCAAAAGCAATACGCCGTTTACTGCCCTTAATATTGGTCTGTATGCCTTTGACTTCTCGGTTGAGCTGTTGCAGCTTGCGGGCCATGGCCGCTTGAATTTCTGTCACGGAACTGTAGCTAACAAGAATAAAGCGGTCTTCCTTTTCACGGGCCATCAAGGCCTTTTTACGCAATGCCTTCTCAACTGCATTCTGGGGGATCGAGGGCGCCACCGTATCCAGTAACTGCCCCGTGTAGCCGAGAATATCGTAGCCTTGAGCAACATAAGCCGGCGGGATTTTATCATCGATAACAACAACCCCCTCGCCATTAATATAGCGATAAAGCCTCGGTTTACTGGCACTGTAGCTACTACTGACCCAGCCCAGTATCAGTAAAATCACACAAAAATGTCGCCAACTCGTCATTAACCTTATCTCAAAGCCCGTTATATATTAGACACCGTATTGCTGCTGGTAAGCAGACACCGCTTCCAGCGTCGCCCCACCTGCTGCCTGCTCAGCAACGTAAGTCATGATGTCGGAGATATCTATGATGCTCTTCACACTGAGGGCGTATTCTTGCTCTAGCGCCTGTATCGCCGACATGCCCCCATCGCGCCGCTCTTTTCTATCGAGCCCAACCAAAACACTCGATACCGTTGCGCCCGCAGCCTCTATCAGAGTGAGCACTTCGCGGATAGCCGTGCCCGCAGTGATAACATCATCGACAATTAGTATCCTGCCCTCTAGGGGGGCGCCCACCAAATTACCGCCCTCACCATGGGCCTTCGCCTCTTTGCGATTGAAACAGTAGGGCACATCGCGACCGTATAACTCAGACATTGCGACGGCCGTCGTCGCAACTAAGGGAATCCCCTTGTAGGCTGGGCCAAAAATAACATCGAACTCAACACCGCTCTCGGCAATGGCCTGGGCATAACAGCGGCCCATGATCGCCAGGGCTCGACCCGTATTGAAATTTCCCGCATTAAAGAAATAGGGACTGACGCGCCCTGACTTCAATGTGTACTCGCCAAATTGTAATACCCGGTGCTCCAGCGCCAGGTCAATAAACTCTCGCTGATAACTTTTCATCTTTTTGATTCAGTAATGTGTATAACTGAGAACTCTGACTGAGTTCACGCGATGGTAAAGAATTTAAACTTAACATTTTCCCCTGTTTAGCCGGTTAAGGTATCATAGATCGCTACAAATAGAAGGCAGGAATATGCGTTTAATAAGTGCTTGCGTGGACGGCATTCATCAAGCCAGCGAACGAGGTTTGTTCGCTTGGCTACAAGAACAAGATGCGGAGATTATCTGCTTACAGGATCTGCGCGCCCAGGCCCCAGAGCTTGAAGATAATCCCACATTCCAGCTCGACGGCTATTTTAGCTACTTTTTTGATTCGCCCAGCCCGCAGACCAATGGCGTTGCCATCTACACTCGCCGGGCACCCAAGGCGATTATGTTTGGCTTTGGCCTCGCCTCTGGGGAGGATATGGACGGGCGCTACCTTCAGGCCGATTTCGACCACACCAGTATCGCCTGCCTGCTGGCGCCCACTGGCGCCGGCGATAACGCCGCACGGGAATTGAAAAGCCGATTTTTTACCGGGCTACAAAGTCAACTGCTAAAAATCACCCGCAAGCGCAGAAATTATATTCTGTGCGGTAACTGGCAAATCGCCCACCAGGATATCGACGTGGAAAACCCCGAGAACCATGGCCAGGAGCCGGGCTTTTTGGCCGAAGAGCGCCAGTGGTTCGATCAGCTCTACAATGATATCGGCTACGCTGACGCCTTTCGCATCTCCAACACCGACCACGATGAATTCAGCTGGTGGCCCTCCGGTGAGATCGGCGATGGCGACGCATGGCGCACCGACACCCAAATCATTTCCAAAGCCCTCGTCAACCAGGTCGAATACGCCGTACTCTATAAAGCCAAGGTATTTTCCAGCCATACCCCGGTGATTATCGACTACGACCTACACGAGCTGTAAATAACAGGCCGCTCTTTACTCAGTTCTGCGCCAGTGCCATGCGCTGCACCTTCACCAGATCGGCAATGCCACGCTTGGCCAGTTCGAGCATGGCATTGAGCTCTTCCTGGGAAAAGGGTGCCGCCTCTGCAGTGCCCTGCACCTCGATAAAGCCACCCTCGCTATTCATCACCACATTCATATCGGTTTCAGCCTGGGAATCCTCCGCGTAATCGAGGTCGAGCACCGGCGTGCCCTTGTAGATACCGACAGAAACCGAGGCGACAAAGCTTTGCAGCGGGCTTTTGCTGATGCGCTTTTTACTCAACAAATACTCGACGGCATCGGCCAAGGCCACATAGGCCCCGGTGATCGACGCCGTGCGCGTACCGCCATCGGCCTGAATCACATCGCAATCAATGTTGATGGTATTTTCGCCGAGCACACTCATATCCACGGCAGCACGCAGCGAGCGACCAATCAGGCGCTGGATCTCCTGAGTGCGGCCACTCTGCTTACCTCGCGCCGCCTCCCTGTCCATGCGTGAATTTGTCGAGCGCGGCAACATACCGTATTCGGCCGTCACCCAACCCTGCCCCTTGCCACGTAGAAAGCGCGGCACCCCGGGGGTCACACTGGCGGTACAAATGACCTTGGTATCACCAAATGCCACCAGCACCGAACCCTCGGCATGACGGGTGAAATTGCGGGTGATTTTGACACTGCGAAGTTGTTCGGGACGACGTCCACTGGGGCGCGACATAAGATGATCCTTGTTGAAATAAGACATGAAAACGAGATTGATCGAGCCAGTAGCACTAACCACGCTCAAGAGCCGCCATTGTAACGAAATTACTCCCTTGAGTTGCCTCCGGTGTTTGCTAACATAGCCGCTGACCGCAATATTGAGCCCGAGAAAAATGCCCCGAAGTATGACCGCCTTTGCCAGCGCCAGTGCCAAATACCCCTGGGGTACACTGACCTGGGAGTTGCGCTCCATCAATCACCGCTTTCTCGAGACCACCTTTCGGCTGCCCGAAACCCTGCGCCACCTCGAAATCAACTATCGAGAACGCCTTCGCCAGTTAATCCAGCGCGGCAAGGTCGACGCCAGCCTGCGCATCGAACTCGCCCAGGGCCATAGCAGCGCTATCAACCTTGAATGCGCGCGCCAATATCTCGAGGCCTGTCAGGACATCCAACAATTAATGCCAGGACCACCTGCCCCCCTATCGCCGATCGAGATCCTACGGGTGCCCGGCGTAATGCAGGAGAAGGCGATCGACAGCGAGGCACTACAAGCGGCAACACGGGAGGTGTACGACCAGGCTTTACAAAAATTGATCGAGGCACGTAGCCGCGAGGGCGAACGCCTGGCTATTTTTATTGCTGAACGGCTGGAAAAAATCAGTCTCGAAGTCGCCAATGTCCGCGCTGTACTGCCGCAAATCATGGCGCAGCAACAACAAAAACTGCGCGATAAACTGGCGCAAATCAACGCTCAACTCGACGAGGAAAGACTGGAGCAAGAACTGCTCTATCTGGCCAATAAGGCTGACGCCGACGAAGAGCTCGACAGACTAGAAACCCATCTCACAGAATTTTATCGCTCCCTCGCCAGCACCTCGCCAGTCGGCAGGCGACTCGACTTTCTACTGCAGGAATTCAACCGCGAGGCCAACACCCTATCCTCCAAGTCTCAGGCAGCGACAACCACCCATTCCGCCGTCGAGCTAAAAGTATTGATCGAACAAATTCGCGAACAAGTTCAAAACCTCGAATAGCAGGAGACACCCCCAAGATGACCCAGCGCGGTACCCTCTATACCATCTCAGCACCTTCCGGGGCGGGCAAAACTAGCCTCGTCGCCGCTCTGCTCGAGAAGAAAGCCAACCTTCGGGTTTCTATCTCCCACACCACGCGGCCCATGCGCCCGGGAGAGGCCGACGGCGTGAATTATCACTTCGTCACAAAACAACGGTTTCATGAAATGCTCGGCCGGCAAGCCTTCCTCGAACACGCCGAGGTGTTTGATAACCACTACGGCACCTCCACCCAGTGGGTTGCCGAGACTCTCGCCAGCGGCAGCGATGTTATTCTCGAAATCGACTGGCAGGGCGCGGCACAAATTCATCGACAATTGCCCGATACCGTGAGTGTTTTTGTCCTGCCACCCGACAGAGACACCCTGCAGCAACGGCTCACTCAAAGAGGGCAGGACGAACCCGAGGTGATAGCCCGGCGCATCGCCGAGGCACAGGCTGAAATGTCTCACTTCGCCTCGGCTGACTACCTGATTATTAACGATGACTTCGCCACCGCCCTCGACGAATTGGCGCTAATTATCAGCAGCGCAAAATTACTGCGCAAACGGCAACAGAGCCGGCACCAAGCCCTGTTAAAAGAACTACTGTTATAAAAGCATTTGTTTAACTATAATAGTCGGTCGAGTAGGCATTTAATCGCGTCATACACAAGGTAAAGTTTTAATGGCTAGAATCACCGTTGAAGATTGTCTGGATCACGTTAAAAACCGTTTTGAGCTGGTTCTCGTTGGCTCCAAGCGCGCCCGTCAATTAGCCGTTGGCGGCAAAGAAGCCCTAGTCCCCTGGGAAAACGACAAGCCCACCATCGTCGCTCTGCGGGAAATTGAAGAGGGCCTTATCGATGCCAGCATCCTTGAAGAGAAAGAGGAAAGCCACGAACTGCTCTCTCTCGATATGCTAACCGCCAATCTCAACGCCGAAGAAAACCCCGTACCACCCCTCGTCGAAGGGTAAGCCATCTACTTGGAGGAAAGACTTGCAAGCGCTCGAGCTCCTCAACGACAAGCTCTCCTCCTACCTCTCCCCGCCTGAAGTCAAAAAAGTTCTGCGCGCCCACAAATTTGCGGAGCGCAGTCACGAGGGCCAGTTTCGACAAAGCGGCGACCCCTATATCGTTCACCCCATCGCCGTCGCCGCCATTCTTGCCGACATGCACATGGACCACGAAAGCCTGATGGCCGCCTTGCTCCACGATGTTATCGAGGACACCGGCGCCACCAAAACCCAGCTCAGCTGGCGCTTTGGTAAAACGGTGTCGGAGCTGGTGGACGGTGTCAGCAAGCTCAGTGAAATCGAATTCGCCACCAAGGCCGAACAACAGGCCGAGAATTTTCAAAAAATGGCCCTGGCGATGGCCCGAGATATTCGCGTCATCTTGGTCAAGCTTGCCGATCGCCTACACAACATGCGCACCCTCGGTGTCCTAAAACCCGAGAAACGCCGGCGCATCGCCCGCGAAACCCTAGAGATCTACGCCCCCCTCGCCCAACGCCTGGGTATGAACGATATCCGTATCGAATTTGAAGACCTCGGTTTTGCCGCTCTCTACCCCCTGCGCTACGGCTGCATTACCCGCGCCTTAACCAAGACCCGTGGTCACCGCAACGAGCTAGTCTCCGACATTAAACAAGCCATAGAGCGACAACTCGGCCTCGATCATATCGAGGCCACAGTCGCAGGGCGCGAAAAACATCTCTGGAGTATTTACCAGAAGATGAAAACCAAACATCGCTCCTTTAAAAACATTACCGATGTGTTTGCCTTTCGCGTGGTCGTCGAGAGCGTGGATAACTGCTACCGCAGCCTCGGCGTCTTGCATAACTTTTACAAGCCAGTACCCGGCGAGTTTAAAGATTACATCGCCATTCCCAAATCCAATGGCTATCAATCACTGCACACCGTGTTGGTCGGTCTCGACGGAGTACCCATTGAAGTCCAAATCCGCACCCGAGAAATGGACGACCTCGGCAATTTCGGCATCGCCTCCCACTGGCTCTATAAATCGGGTATCGAAAGCGCCCAGGGCAATGACCGCCGCGCCAACCGTTGGCTCAAGGGCCTGCTTGAAATACAGCAACAGGCCGGCAATTCCCTCGAATTCATCGAGCATGTAAAAACCGATTTATTCCCCGATGAGGTCTATGTTTTTTCGCCCCAGGGAGAAATTATTGAGCTCCCCACTGGCGCCACCGCCGTCGATTTCGCCTATGCAGTCCATACCCAGATTGGCAACACCTGTGTCGCCTGTGAAATTAACGGCCAGCTCAGCCCCCTCTCAGAAACCCTGCAAAGTGGCCAACGAGTACGAGTTATCACCGCGCCCGGCGCCCAACCCAACCCCTCGTGGCTAAACTTTGTCTTCACTGGCAAAGCGCGCAGTGCGATTCGTCATTTTTTGAAAACCCAGCAGCACGACGAATCTGTCGACCTCGGCAAACGTCTACTCGACCGCGCACTGAATAGCTTTGGCTCCACGTACCGCGAAATTAAAAAGTCACAAATCAAACACCTACTCAAGGAAACGGGCGCCGCCACCTTTGAATCCGTACTGCAGCAAATTGGCCTCGGCAACCGCGTCGCCTATGCCGTTGCCAATGTCTTAGTGCCCGAAAACAAACGCAAACCCTCATCCCCGAAACTCGACTCACCCATTTTGGTCGACAATGCCGACGGCTTGATCACCAGCTATGCCCGCTGTTGCCACCCCATACCCGGCGACCTGGTTCTCGGCCATATCAGCCCCGGCCGCGGCCTGGTGATACATCGCGACTCCTGTAAAAACCTCAACGATGTCAGGTCCAATGCCGAAAAGTGCATGCCCCTCAGCTGGTCGCCGACGGTCAAAGGCGAGTTTCCCGTCGAACTTAAACTCGAGGTTTACTCAGACCGAGGCATCGTCGCCACTCTCGCGGCGCGTATCACCGAGCAAGATGCCAACATCGACCAAATTAATATTAAGGAGCTAGACACTCACTCCAGTAATATTAATTTAATCATCAGTGTCAAAGACCGCATCCACCTGGCCAATATCATGCGCAGAATTCGTGGCCTAAAATCCGTACAAACAGTGAATCGCATAAAAAATTAAGGCTGATCAACAGCAGCTGTAACACGAGGTCCGTCATATGCCCAATAGAGCCGTTATCCACACCGAGCACGCCCCCCAGGCGATCGGCACCTATTCGCAGGCCATTAAAGTCGAAAATACGGTCTACCTATCCGGGCAAATACCCCTCGTACCGACGACTATGGCAATCATCTCCGATGATATCGGCGAGCAGATTCAGCAGGTGTTTGACAATCTGAGTGCCGTTTGCGAGGCCGCTGGCGGCTCCCTGGCCAGTATTGTGAAATTGAATATTTTTCTTACCGATTTGGCTCACTTTTCCCGCGTCAACGAAATAATGGGGGAAGTCTTCGCCGAGCCCTATCCGGCCCGCGCCGCCATTGGCGTTAAGTCGCTACCCCGCGATGCCCTGGTAGAAATGGATGCCATTATGGTGCTGTGAGGTGCTCAGCTCACCAACACCTCCCTGTCTCACCCCTCATGTCTAAATAACCGCCGCCAGGTAAGCTGTAATATCGAAAGTGGCAAATGTCCACTGATAGGAAAGTCGGGAGGGGTGCCGAGGATGACCATGGCGGCACAATTCCCCGTAGTGCAGCCAACGCCCACCCCGACTAACCACCTGCCGGTGTAGCTCGACACAGGCCTTTAACAGATAGGGGCGAGCGCCGATATTGACGCCCCAAGCGGCCCATATCACCGGCGGCTCGTCGCCGAAGCTATCGGCAATCTCAGCCATATTGCGCCGCTGGAGTCGTGCACTGTGCTTCTCTGGTAGCTGTTGTGGATCGGTGGCGCGCAACGGATAAAGATTGACCATCACAAAGCCCTGATAGCCATTGAGCCGCGCCACAGCTTCGACCTTGGCAACAGTGGTATCGGCCTTGTGCCGATTCGCCGTGCTCGGGTTGAGGCCCACCACATAGAGCTTCCTGTCGCCCGATTGACCGAGAATAAAACGCGCCGTATCGCCGCGATTACAGGAGTAGAGGTCATACATCGACATCAATAAACGCAGATTTCACCCGCCGAAGAGCTAGGCGGGGTAGATCATAAACTCAAGTAAGTTGTTATCGGGGTCGCGAATATAAACACTACGGCCACTGTCGCGACCGCTGTTGCGACCACCGAGACGCGCCACCGGCCCCTCCTCAATCTCAGCCTTAAGCCGACCAAGCAGCGCTTGCAATACGGCCTCGGTATCGCCCCAAACAAAACAAAAATCACCGCAACCCGGTTCTGCTGCTGGCCCGCGTAAAGAGAACTTGTCCGACTGCCAAATAGCCGGCGTGTGAAAATTTATTTTATGGTCGCCAAAGTGAACGGAATACAAACGCTTAGCAAAGTCATCGCTGATCTGGCAACCGAGGGCGCGATAGAAAGCCAGCATCTGATCCACCTTTTGAATGGGGATGGCAACGTGATCAAAGGCCCTAATCATTATGATTCCTCATTGTCTCGCAGTAGGGCTAAACGCCCTCGACCACCATCATATGGGACACCGCCGATTTATGCCGTGCCATGCGCGCCTCGCGGTATTGCTCCGAGTCGACCCAGGCTCTGGCTTTGGCCATTGATTCAAACTTTAAAATGACGGTGCGATTCGGTGTTCGGTTGCCCTCAAAGACATCGACCGCACCGCCACGAGCCAAATACTCACCACCAAAGGCCTCAATCGCGGCAGGGGCAAGCTGCTTATACGCTTCATAGGCGTCCGGGTCCGTGACTTTGACATCGACTATTACATAAGCGGTCATCGTATTACCTTGTATTGAAAATCGGGGGAGGGGCCGTACATCGCACTATATATTAGCGGCTGGTACGACCAGTGTTTCGGCGAAGGTATCTAGATTTTGCAGCATTTTTTCGAGACTATCGGCAAAGCCCACTAGAATAATTTGCTCGACACCGAGGTCGGCAAAGCGTTTCACCGTATCCAAATCACAGGCCATATCGTAGGGTGAAATCGCAATTTCTATATCACTCAGCGAGCGATCATAAGTCACCAACATCTTCGACAACTTTTCGAGCCGCTCGGGCAGGGACTCCGGCGTCAAGCGATAGCCCATCCAGCCCTGGCCAAATTCAGCAACGCGACGCAGGGCAGGGTTACTTTCACCACCAAAGAACAGCGGCGGGTGAGGCTTTTGTATCGGCTTTGGCCCCTGTACGCACTCCGGCAGGGAATAGTATTCGCCCTCAAAACTGGAAACCTCATCGCACCAAAGACTGCGCACCACCTGCAAGTAATCTCGGGTGCGACTGCCCCGGTGCTCGAAGGGCACGTTTAATGCCCCAAATTCCTCCGCCGACCAGCCGGTGCCAATACCCACCACCATGCGCCCACCGGAGAGCACATCGACATCTGCCGCCTGCTTGGCTAGGTACACGGGGTTGCGCTGGGGCAAAATAGTGATGCCGGTACCCAGCTTGATAGTCGAGGTATGAGCGGCAAGAAAAGTCAGTACGGTGAAGGGTTCAATAATGCCCGTATCGGCGCCAAAGGGCGGTACGCCATCATCGCTATAGGGGTAACTCGATGTATAACTGGGGAAGTTGACGACGTGCTCCGCCGCCCAGATATTGCTAAAGCCTCTGTCCTCCAGAGCTTTCGCGGTGCCAATTATATATTCCGGCTGTGATGCCACCGGCCCACCAAACAGTGTTTGTACGCCAAATTTCATAACGAGAGTCCCTTGCAGCGGGGCCGGCATAACTTGTCACAAGAATAAAACCGGCGCCAATTATTATCATTATATTACTGCTTGGATTATTCCCGCTGCCGCAGCATTTGTCTATCTTTGCTAAAGCTTGAACGACAAGGCTTGAGCGAAACACCCAGTAAAGTACGGGGTTAAGCGGGGCTTAAAACGTTTCTCGAATAGAGCGCCAGGCGACACGTAAACTGCCGTGGACGAAGGGGGGGCGAAAATAACCGTGCAACTCGCCGCGTGGATTAATCAGCATCAAATTACCACTGTGCGCCACCTGGTAGTTATCCTGGCCGGCCAGTTCGGGCTCGTAGGCGACATGCAATTGGCGAGCAAAGCCTGTCAGCTCCGCTTGCGTACCGTGTAAACCAAGAAAGCTACCATCAAAGCGCGCTAGATATTGCTCAAGCTGCTCGGGGTTATCGCGCTGCGGATCAACCGTTACCATCACAACCTGTAGCTCAGCCTTATCTTCGGGCTTCAAGGCGCCATAGGTTTCAGCCAATATCGCCATCGTGGTCGGGCAAATGTCGGCGCAGTGAGTAAAGCCAAAAAACACCATGCTCCACTGACCACGCACTTGCTCCAAAGCAAACCTTTCACCGTACTGATCCGTCAGGCTAAATTCAGCCAGTGGCGCCGGTGCGTCGAGTACCCTGGCACCGTAGTCGCGCAATTGGTACTTATTCAAAATCCGTGGCCCCGACAATTTACTGCCAACGGAATAAATGGCAAAGGCGGCAAAGATCGCCACCGCGACAACGATCAAGCGTATATTGCGTTTTACCGCAGCATCATCAACCACGTGTATCCCTCTTGCTGAACATTGAATTAATTGGCGATGTTAAAAATCGGTGGTATCACCCAGTAGTGATCAACCAGCATAATCGCGAATAGCGCCAGTAAATACACAATCGAATACTTAAAGGTCGCCATACCTAGATTGGGTTTATCGCTGACCATCAGCAGAATCGCCCAGTACAAAAACCCGCCACCCAGTACCAAGGCACCGAGAAGGTATAACCAGCCGCTCATCCCCGTTAAATAGGGCAGGGTGGTGACAATGATCAGCAGCAGGGTATAGAGTACAATATGTAACTTGGTGTATTTTTCACCGTGGGTCACCGGCAGCATCGGCACATCCGCCTTGGCGTACTCGTCCTTGCGGTGCAGCGCTAGCGCCCAAAAGTGCGGTGGCGTCCAGATAAACACAATCAACACCAGCAGTAATCCGTAACCGTGTACATCGTTGGTGACGGCGGTCCAGCCCAGCAGTGGCGGGGCGGCACCGGCAAGGCCACCGATAACAATATTCTGTGGCGTGGCACGCTTTAGGTAGAGGGTATAGACCACGGCGTAACCCAGTAGCGAGGCCATCGTCAGCCACGCCGTGAGGGCGTTAATATAGTTCAGTAAAATGCCCATGCCGACGATGCCCAGCACCGCAGAAAACGTCACCGCCTGGGTCGAACCGACACGTCCCGTGGCAACGGGTCGGTTGAGAGTACGCGCCATTTTGAGGTCGATACGACGATCGACCAGGTGATTAATTGTCGCCGCCGACGACGCGCACAGCGCGATGCCGAGGTTACCCAGTATCAATATATCCAGCGGCACCATGCCCGGCACCGCCATAAACATGCCGATAGCGGAGGTGACAATCATCACCAATACCACATTCGGCTTACACAGCTCGAGGTAATCGCGCCAAATTGCCCTTTCTTTTTCCAACTCTAGTGTGCTCATTTCAATCCTACTCGGCGGGTTTTTCCGCCATCCACATTTTGGTACCCAAAGTAACCAGGCTCAGTAATAACAAGGCGCCGCCGGCATTATGCAACACCGCCACGGGTAGGGGGATGACCAATAAAACATTGGTGACACCCAGGCCCACCTGCACCGCCAACACCGCCAATATCGCTACCGCCATACGACGCAGCCCACGGTGGGCAATTTTGAAAAGATAAAAACTAAAAATCAGTAAATAGGCGCTGGTAATGATGGCCCCGAGGCGGTGCATCATATGAATCGCCACCCGAGCCTCACTATCCATCAAGCCACCCAGATAGTTGGGGCCAATACCCTGCATGACATTAAAACCTTGCGCCAGGTCCATCGCCGGCCACCACTCACCACGGCAGGTAGGGAAATCGACACAGGCAACTGCAGCATAGTTGGAACTAATCCAGCCACCCAAGGCAATTTGCAGAAAAACGACCACCACCGCCGCAATGAATGCCGGCCGCAGCCTCTGCATTTGCCGCCAACTAGTGCTATCGGTCGTCCAGCGCTGGTTTTTTAAACGCAGCGTAAAAAGCCAGAGTAGGCACAGGGTACTGATACCCCCCAAGAGATGGACTGTCACCACCTGGGGCCAAAGCTTTAGGGTCACCGTCCACATACCGAACAGGCCTTGCCAGACCACCAAGAACAGTAAGAACAGCGGCAGACGGAAGGGGTAGTCCCTTGTCTCCCGCTGGCGCCAGGCAATCACGCTTAAGGCGATAATAAACAAACCCAGACTGCTGGCAAAATAGCGGTGCACCATTTCCGGCCATGTCTTGTCGGTATCGACGGGCATGTCTGGGTAGAGGGCGTCGGCCCTAGCAACCTCTTCGGCCTCCGTCGGCCACGTCAGATGGCCATAACAACCGGGCCAGTCGGGACAACCGAGGCCGGCATCCGATAAGCGCGTGAAGGCACCGAGCATCACCACCACGGTGGCAAGGCAAGTGGCCAGTAAGGCAAGGCGGTAGCCCGGTTTCACCACGGATGATTGCGCAACAGCCATGACTTATAGCTCCGGAGAAAATTTAATCAGGTGCTTTAAGTCAAGCAGTAAATCGCTGCCCTCGTGCTCGGGGGAGTAATACATCATCGCTACGCCCTGCTGATCCACCACAAACAAACGCGCGTTCGTACCCGACCAATGGGAATTACCGCCGCCAAGCAGTGCCAAAAATGTCGCCTCATCGCCACGCACAACGGTCAAATAAGGGTGCTCGCGACTTAAAAACGCGTTCATCTCGGCATCGAGGGGGGCACCCAGGTTCAAGAAAACCCGCTTCACCCGCTGGGATTTTTTATCGAGACGAATATGTACCTGCCTTGAAATATACAAAAACTCCTGGCAAGCCTCATGACATTCGCCCACGAAAGGCAGTAATAGGCGCCATTTGGGGGCCTGTTCCTGCCACAACCAGGGCTCACCCTGCTGATCGGTCAAGGCCATATCGCTCATTGCCACAACCGGCTGCAATAGCGCCCCGCGATTACTGGTGCCGAGGATGGACAATAAACGATTGCGCTCACCGTCGTCCTTGGGCAGCAGCAAAAAGCCGCTCAACATTACGGCAATAGTGATTAAGATAATCAAGATAAGGGGCAGCTTGCTGGCTTTGCTGGTAGCGTCACTCGGTACTTCGTTCATCTGACTCGGCTCATTACACTTAACTTCATGGCTTTATTCGTCCTCAACCTGGGTGGAGCGACCGCTAAAATAGGTAGCAATATTTGAATTGGCAAACACCGTTAAAATCAGCAGCGCCAGCGCCATGGAAAACCATTGCACCGCATACGCCGTGTGTTTTTCCGGCTGGGCGCTGACGATCAGCCAATCGACTCGCAGAGAGCCGGGGTGGCTTTCCTCAAGCCTCAGCATATAGGGGTAGACACTGGCCCCCAGGTAGCTCTCGAGTTTTGCCTGATCGAAATGCTGAATCACCAGCGGCGATTGATTGGCAGCCCAAATATCGGCGGCTAACAACAGAGGTTCAGCGAGGGGCTTGTATAAGTAACCCAAGACCTTCGAGCCCTCTAGCATTGCCGGTATAGCGGGCAGCTGGCTGCGATCTAGGCCCCCGGCAATCCAGCCACGATTGATCATCAACCAGCCCATCTCGCCACTGACCAGCCTTACCTGCATCGGGAGAAGCACCTCATAACCCGGCCGACCACCCTGGACGCGATTATCGATAAGAAAAACCTGCTGTGGATGGATGTCACCCTCTGCGATGACTCTCAGGTAGCGCTGCGCCAAAGACTCACCACCGTCATCGCTGGGCGCGTCAAAACGACTTTGCAAACTGGTGAACATCACTGGCGGCTTATTGCGCAAGGCCCCCTGAGCGGCGAGGATGTCTGTTTTTTCCTCCGCGCGATGCAACTGCCAAAAACCGGCACTGAGAGTCACCGGTAAAAAAAACACGGTGAAAGCCAATACTTTCCAATTCCAATGCCATTGAAATGTTGCTTTAGGGGTTTCGTGCTCAGGGCTGGCCATATGTGCTTAAATTAAAACCCCAATTATCCGGAGATTTGAAATGTGGCTAAAAGTCGTCATCGTGCTGTTGTTTATCGGCATCTTAATCAGCTTAAGTAGCGGGCTAGTGTTCCTGGTAAAGGATTTTAAGCATTCAAAAATGCGCGCACTCTACTCACTGGGTACTCGTATCACGCTAGCCACCTTGATGATGGGCCTTATCGTATACGGGTTCTATACCGGCCAGCTGTTTAGCAAGGCGCCCTGGGACAAGAAAATTCATGCTCAACACGGCACACCGGTAGTCATCGAACCGAAGCCATAAATAATACTAAAATATCTTTTACTCTATAAAAAATGGCCAGGAATTACCTGGCCATTTTTTATATGCATCAATAACGCTAGCTTAAGCCAGTACGTAAACGAACAAGAACAAGCCCGCCCAAACCACGTCGACAAAGTGCCAGTACCAGGAAGAGGCTTCAAAACCGAATTGATCATCGGAGCTAAAGTGACCCTTCAAACCACGAATCCACTGAATAAGTAGCATAAAGGTGCCCATGGTGACGTGGAACCCGTGAAAGCCAGTGAGCATAAAGAAGGTGCTACCGTAAATACCCGACTCCAGCGTCAAGCCCATCTCAGTATAGGCTTCGTGATATTCCTCGTATTGTAGGAAGAGGAAGATAATGCCGAGAGCCACGGTGACGCCCAGCCAAATATTAAACTTCTTACGGTCATCATGCTTCATCGCATGATGGGCAAAATGACAGGTAACACTCGAGGTCAGCAGGATGATCGTGTTCCACAGCGGTAGCCAATGGAACATCTTATCCCAACCCGGGAAGCTCATATGATGATCGGGGCCGATAAATTCATTACTGCCTGCGGCCTGGGAGGGCGTTTCCATCAGCGGCCACTGAGCGGTAAATTCAGGCCATACCAGATGAATCATATCGCTTCTATCACCTTCACCACCCAACCAAGGCAGCGCCAGTGTCCGCACATAGAAGAGTGTGCCGAAGAACACGGCAAAAAACATCACTTCAGAGAAGATGAACCAGCTCATGCCCCAGACATAGGAGCGCTTGAGTTGATCGCTGTTCATGCCAGCGATATTTTCCCGGATCACTGTGCGGAACCAAATATACATTACTGCAACAAGCAGGGCCGTACCGACCCAAAGAATGCCGCTCGCACCATCGTTGAGCAAAAGCCCAGCGCCCAGGGCCATTAGGCCCAGGGCCAGGGCACCCAATACCGGCAGACGGCTCTCTTCGGGTACGTAGTAATTACTTTCTGTTGACATGTTATATCTCCAATACTCCGCGTTGCTCAACGCGGTAACTGACAGGTAATTAGTTATTCGCCGCTAGTGCGCTCGTCTCAGCCGCGTCCGTGACATCAAATAGGGTATAGGACAATGTAATGGTGGTCACACTGGCCGGCAGCTCCGGGTCAACAATAAACACCAGGCCCATTTTAGTTTCTTCACCAGCTTTCAAGGGCTGGCGATTAAAACAAAAACACTCGGTTTTATGAAAAAAATCGGCGGCATTATTGGGTGTGATATTGGGCACAGCCTGTGCAACCATATCCCTTGCCGTGGGGTTTCTGGCATAAAACTCCACCGCCTTTTTCTCCCCCGGATGCACCCTAACCTGATACTCCACCGGGGAAAAATCCCACGGCATAGCACCATTGTTGGTCGCGACAAACTGAATTTTTATTTCGCGCTCGCCATCTACAGCCACCGTGGCACCCTGATATTGCCCTTTGGTTTTACCACCGATACCGGTGAGCTCGCAAAAAACATCGTACAAAGGCGGCATCAGGAAGACCGCAAATACAAACATGCCAACCGCCGCCACCACTAACTTCAGAGTGATTTTCTGTGTCGCGTTGATTGACATGCGCTACTTTCTCCCAGCCCTACTTAACGTTAGGTGGTGTTGAAAAAGTATGGAACGGCGCCGGTGAAGGCAATGTCCACTCTAGACCCTGTGCGCCTTCCCAGGTTTTCTCTTCTGTTGAAGGCTTACCGGAAACAATCGTGCTAATCACATTGTAGAGGAACATCAGCTGTGCAGCGCCGTACATAAAGGCACCGATACTGGACACCATGTTCCAGTCCGAGAACTGCAAAGCGTAATCGGCATAGCGCCGCGGCATTCCCGCCAGTCCTAAAAAGTGCTGGGGGATAAACGCAATATTGAAACCGACAAAGGCAATCCAGAACTGCATTTTACCCATGGTCTCATCGTACATTTTACCGGTCCATTTCGGCAGCCAGTAATAAACAGCACCCGACATGGAGAACACCGCACCGGCAACCATCACATAGTGAAAGTGGCCAACCACAAAGTAACTGTCGTGGTATTGAATGTCCGCCGGAGCAACGGCTAGCATCAGGCCGGTAAAGCCACCGAAGGTAAACAGAATGACCACGGCGATGGCGAATAGCATCGGCGTTTCAAAGGTCAGCGATCCCCTGAACATGGTGGTAATCCAGTTGAATACCTTCACCCCCGTAGGTACGGCAATCAGCATCGTGGCGTACATAAAGTACAACTCACCCGCGATTGGCATACCGGTAGTGAACATATGGTGAGCCCAAACGATGAACGACAGGAAGGCAATGGCCGACGTCGCATACACCATCGAGGAGTAACCAAACAGTGGTTTGCGGCTAAAGGTGGGAATGATTTCAGAAATCACACCAAAGGCCGGCAAGATAATGATGTACACCTCGGGATGGCCGAAGAACCAGAAAATATGCTGGAACAACACCGGGTCACCACCACCAGCGGCATCGAAGAAGCTGGTACCGAAGTTAATATCCATCAACATCATGGTAACCGCGCCAGCCAATACTGGCATAACAGCAACCAGCAAGAATGCCGTAATCAACCAAGTCCAGACAAACAGCGGCAATTTCATCATTGTCATGCCGGGGGCACGCAGATTCAATATCGTCGCAATGATGTTAATCGAACCCATGATCGATGACGCGCCAATAATGTGCACACCAAAGATGAAGAAGTTAACCGTATCGGGTGCGTAGGTGGTGGACAGTGGCGCATAGAATGTCCAACCAAAGTTCGGCGCACCGCCTTCCATAAACAACGTGGAAGCCAACAGGGCAAAACCGAAGGGCAGAATCCAGAAGCTGAGATTATTCATCCTCGGCAAGGCCATATCCGGCGCACCAATCTGCAGCGGAACCATCCAGTTAGCCAAGCCAACAAAGGAGGGCATGATGGCGCCGAAGACCATAATCAAGCCGTGCATGGTGGTCATCTGATTGAAAAACTCGGGTTTAATCAGCTGCATACCTGGCGCAAACAGCTCGGCGCGAATAATCATCGCGAACGCGCCACCAAGTAAAAACATTGCAAAACTGAACCAGAGGTACATCGTACCAATGTCTTTGTGGTTCGTGGCGAACAACCAACGACCAATACCTTTTGCGGGACCGTGTGCCATATTAATTCCTCCCCTATTGGCCTTGTTTGAATTTAAGTACGTCGATCGGCTGAACCATGTCACCGACATCGTTACCCCAAGCATTGCGCTCATAAGTAATAATCGCGGCCAGATCAACCTCTGACAATTGCCCACCGAAGGCTTGCATTGCGGTTCCAGCGGTGCCGTTGACGACAACATCAAGGTGCTTGGCCACTGGACCTAGCGCAACAGCACTGCCTTTCAAGGCTGGGAATGCGCCGGGAATGCCTTCGCCGTTGGCGGCATGACAACCTGCACATGAGCGGTTATAACTCTCTTCACCCTTGGCCATTAACTGCTCAAACGTGAAGCTTTGCTTGGCCATCTCGCGTTGCGCGGCAGCAGCTTCTTTTTTAGCCGCCAGCCAAACTGCATATTCCTCTTCGGAAACAGCATTGACAACGATCGGCATAAAGGCGTGGCCCTTGCCGCAAAGCTCGGCACAGAAACCGCGATAAATACCGGGCTCATCAATTTTGGCCCAGGTTTCATTGATAAAACCGGGTACGGCATCGCGCTTCACACCTAGCTCGGGGACCCACCAGGCGTGAATAACGTCCTTAGCGGTCAACAGGAAGCGAACCTTTTTACCGATCGGCAACACCAAGGGCTCATTGACCTCTGACAGGTAGTACTCTGTTTTCGGCTCCAAGTTATAAATGGCGGCCTCTGAAGTCGTCAGCTCACTCATAAACTCGACACCTTCACCGAGGTATTCGTACTGCCACTTCCACTGGTAACCGGTTACCTTGATATCGATATCGGCTTCACTGGTATCGTAAAGATCGATCAAGACTCGCGTCGAGGGGAAGGCTACCCAGATCAAAATCAGTACGGGAACGATGGTCCATAACAGCTCGACTACCGTGCTCTCATGGAAGTTTGATGCCTTCGCACCCCTCGATTTGCGATGGGCAAACATGCTGTAAAACATCACGCCGTAAACCACCACCGAGATCCATACACAGATCCAAACGACAGTCATGTGCAAGTCATAAATATCGTGACTGACACCGGTGACACCCTCTGTCATATTCAGCAAACTCCAGCCACTTGCGTGCGCATCTTCTGCACGGGCTAGCTGCCCGACAAAAGACAACAGCAAGAGTGGGCTTAGCGCATACACGACAAGCTGCTTTACTCTAGATACCATTACCTATTCTCTCCGATTTGCTATATTGATCTTGTTCAGAAATACAAGAAAACCAGCACTCCAGACCTCGAACGGCCTGCAAACACTGACATCTGAACTCCTCCATGCCCCACATTTGCTATTTATTGCGGGAGCACCTGCGACTTTTTGTCACTTCTTTCAGCGCTGACTAACACTTATTCTTGAACTGCCTCAGTTTCGAACAGTTGACAAAACTATAAGCGTGGATGCAGCGCGGCGCGCATTGTATCAGAAGCCCCGCGAAAAGGTCACCGCCGATACAGCTATTCATCCACTAAAACCTAGACCCGTGAGCCAGGCACTTGACACCAGTCAAGTGCCTAAGGAATTGCGACACAAGCGTGTTGTATTTATTCTTGATAGTCACAGAGCTACAGCATAGTCTAGTTTGCTTTTTTGTTGTTATTGACTAGATTTCAATCATGGACACCACCAGTCTTCGCCACCATATTACCCAAGCCAAGCTGCTAGAGGAGGAGAGCGGGCAGCTCGCTGCGCAACTATCCCGCAAAGCCCCCTCGCTACACCACGCCATTCAAATGCCTCTCAACAATGCTGTTACCGCACTACTTGATTTCGTGGTGCGCTATACCGAGCATGTACCGCAATTTGTCGACGTGCTGAGCATGATTGGCAGCAATGCCAATTGCAGCCAACACACAGAGGCTGTGGTCAACGCCTGCACCGACGTCTTTGATACGCCGGTCTCCCCCCCCGCGCAACACAACGGCCTGACAACACTCATGGCCCAAGCCTATATTGCCCACCGGGTCATTGAAGAAGTCAATGACCACTATGTGATGCAATGTCACGAGCCCTTAATCCCAATGGATATGACCCGCTCCAACCTGATCATTCACCAGCTAATCGGCGAACCCGAAGCCAACCACCTCGACTTAATTGCCCAAGATTTAGCGGAGCAATTGGAGCGCGACCATCTACGACTCGACAGCGGCGCGCTCGACCAAAACGCCAGTCGAGAAATTGCCTGGGGGATTGAAGTCAGCCACTGGCCCTGCCTTACCGACACCCTGGCAGTCAACCTATCACTGGGGCAGGGCAGCAGTAACGTCCCCAATCTCCACTGATATAGCCCTATTTATTTTTATCTGCGGCATCGACAAACTTAATCGCCCGCCTGCCTAAATCCCGGTTAGCGCGGGTTTCAAGTTCCGCTGCGGGTTGGCCAAAGTGCATTTCCTCGGCAAAGTCACAACTGACACATTCGCGATAATCGCGCTCGTCCTGCCGATAGATCACCAACTTGTCCATCTCACCACAGCGCGGACAGACCGCCCCAGCAACAAAGCGCTTAATTACATCAGCCATAGCGCACTCCCATTCAAAGCCAATCATAAAGCCCGCTATAATAACAGCTCAAACCACCTTCTAGGATCTCACCATGTCACGCGACAATATACCCGCTATCCGCAGCTTTAACGGCCACACCCCGAAACTTGGCAAGCACTGCTTTGTCGACGCAGCGGCAACGGTAATCGGCGATGTCGAACTCGGTGACGATAGCTCGGTCTGGCCCGGAGCGGTGATTCGCGGCGACATGCATTCGATTCGCATCGGCCAGCGCAGCAGTATCCAGGACGGCACCGTGGTTCATATTACCCACGCCAGTGACTTCAACCCCGGCGGCTGGCCGACCACTATCGGCAACGATGTCACCGTCGGCCACAATGTCACCCTTCATGGCTGCACACTGGGCAATTGCATTTTGGTGGGTATTGGCTCCACCGTTATGGACGGTGTCGTGGTGGAAGATAACGTCATTATCGGCGCGGGCACACTAGTGCCACCGGGTAAAACCCTGAAAAGTGGCCACCTCTATTTCGGCAGCCCCTGTAAACAGGCCCGCGCACTGACACCCAGTGAAATTGATTACTTCCCCTATACCGCCGGCAACTACGTAAAGCTGAAGAATCAGTACCTCGCCGAAAACGACTAACAAAATAAGACAACGCCTTAACCTGCATCTAATGATGCAGGTTAAGGGTGATTCGCTACAGCATATCGTCGTAGGGGTTTTTTCCCTTCAGTGGTACAGGTTTACCGTAACCCGGCAGGCTGATGGCTTGATCGGAGATTAACACCTCCTCATCGGCAATCACTCCCTCACCAAAACGATAGATCGGTGCAAGCTCACCACGATCGGCACGCACTTCATAATCCGCCGCCTGCTGGCGGGTTGCCTCGCGACGCTGGCAATAGTCACGCCACTCGCCGCTATAACGCTTGGCGAGCATTTGCTCCACAACGCGACCGGAAAACAGCACCCCCGTCGCATTATTGCCGCCAAAACCCTTGGCGTTAATAAAGGCGATATCTTTTTCAGCGGGCAAGTCTTGCAGCGGAAAATGTAAGCGCTGCTGATAAACATCATCGGCCACGGCATCCAGGGTTTTAATACCGGGAAGTAAGCCGTGGCGCATCGCGCCAATCGCCGCCATGATCTGGTCACCACTGGCCGGTGCCAAGGAATGCCCAACAAAGGCCTTGACCGCGCACACCGGCCAGTCACTAATACCAAAGGCCTCGGCGATACGTTCAAAAATAATCGACTCGGTGACTCGGTTCTGCGGTGTACTCGAGCCATGGGCCATCACGAAACTACGCTCGCGCACGGCCTCCTCACCGAGGATATTGCGCGCGGTGGCGACCGCCTTACCAAAGCTAATATAGTTGCCCGGCCCCGGCCCGGAGATTGACTTTTTAATGCCATCGGCATCAACGTGGACATCGGGCACGGCGCCAAAAATATCGGCACCCAGTTCGATCGCCAGTGCGTCGTCCATCAACACAATGTATTGCGCCGACTCACCCATCACAAAACCGGCATTCTCGCCAAAGGGGCGACTGTAGCGGCGGGGATCACCATCACCCAAGGCCTGCATTTCTGCCTCCGTGGCCAGCGCGGTCATATTGGTATAACCCTCCATGATTTCCGGCAGAATGGGCGCCTCACCGCAACCCACCACAGCCACACGGCGTGCGCCGCTGCGAATATCGTGTGTCGCCGCGCGCAAGTTGTATAAAAAGCTAGCGCAGGCACCGGCTACCGATTCGGTGTGGCCAAGGTTGCCCAATACATAAGCATTGACGAAATCGGCGGGCATACTAGTCAGACCCATCGGCACCTGCTTAGAGGTCGGTCGACCACCCAGCTGACGAGAGGCCATCAAACCACCTAGGCCTTCATCGGCCAGCTGACCCATAGCGCTAGAAGCGTAAACGCCGGTTTCGTCGGGCTGCACCGCATCGCAAATCGTCTGCCAATCGATACCGATTGAGCGCACCGCATCGGTGGCACCAAACAAGGCCAGCTGTAAGCCCCGTGGTTGAAAACGTGAATTGTAGAGTTCACCCGGCTCGAAACCTGTTGGCAACTGGCCCGCCGCTTTAACGGACATATTGCGTGTGGTGGGAATACGCCACTCCTGCTGACCCTTAATCGTCACTTCCACCGCGCCCTTTTCACCATAGATGACCTCCCAGCTTTCGGGGATGTCATCGGGTAGGCTTTTTTTCTTGGTGCGAAATGTCATGCCCTCTGCGCTCGAATCCGTCACCAGGGTCTTTTGGCAAAAGGCCGCGTCGGGGTCATAGTGATTCGATTCAATGCGCCGAATCAAGGTTTTATCGCAAACCTCGGCAGTATAGCGGGTCGATATTTCGCGGATACTGAGGGCCTTGCCGTCACCATCCTCATAGGCCGAGCCATTCCAGCTCACCAGCTTCATCATGCAGGCCAGACCGACAATGGTCTTATCCTGCTCGGCCTGGGCTAGGTTTTCCAGCACCATGCGACGATAGCCCTGATCAAACGAACTTCTTCCGGCGGGATTAACACCACCGTATCCAACAATAACGGGCAAAATTGACATCGTTGCTTACTACCTTATCCGTGGATTGAACATAACTTGGCGAAGTGTAAGCTGTACCCGAGCCACCATTAATGGCTATAGTAGCCATTAGCTAGGCCATTTCAGCCAAACAAGCCCAAACGGAGTCCATTATGGCGCAGCCCTATCGTGTCGCCGTGCTACTCAGCGAAAACCTACTCGCCAGCAGTGTCACCCTGCCAATAGAAATCCTCAACACCGCCGCCGGATCGGCCCGCGCCAACCGCCGCGATGCCCCGCCGATTGAGATTCAATCGGTCTCGCTATCGGGTGAACCCGTAGCCACCTCATCGGGCTTTAGCCTCAGCCCCACAGCATCCATCGACGCTGATATTGGCCCCTGCGATCTGATCCATATCCCCGGCTTTTGGCGCAACCCACGCCCCATCATCCGTCGCCACAGCGAGTTTCTACCCTGGCTGATCAAGCATCACGAACAGGGGGCAATTATTAGCGCCGTCGGCACCGGTTGTTGCTACCTCGCCGAGGCGGGCCTGCTCGATGGCAAACCCGCCACCACCCACTGGCATTATTTTGACCAATTTCAGCGCGACTACCCCAAGGTCGAACTCACCCGCCAGTACTTTATTACTCGGGCCGACAACCTCTACTGTGCCGCCAGCATTAATGCCCTGGCCGAGTTAATGGTGAATATTGTCTTCCGCTGGTACGGGCGAGCTGTCGCCAATATCGTGCAACGCAATTTTTTCCACGAAATTCGCAACTCCTTTGAACCGACAAAGTATTACAGCGGCGAGGCCAGCCAGCACCCGGATGAACAGATCGTCCAAGCGCAAATATGGATGCAGGACAATTTCCATAAAACGATTCATATCGCCGCCCTGGCCGAGCAATTTGAGATGAGCTTACGCACCTTTAATAGACGCTTTAAAAATGCCCTCGACCAGAGCCCACTGAACTACCTGCAGCAATTACGGCTCAATGCCGTTAAAGATTTACTGCAGCACAGCAATCTATCGATAGCAGAAATTGCCAATCGCAGTGGCTATCAGGATGTTTCCTTTCTGACCCAACTCTTCAAACGCCACTTCAACGTGCCCCCCGGGCGCTACCGCGATACCGTGCGGGCGAAATTATTCAGAGCTACAAACGAATAGAGGGGCGGTATATGCTCAACCCGGCCTTATAAACTAAAAACCCATCAATTATAAATAAGGAATAAAAATGGCGATTAGCGAAATTCACCACGTTGCACTCACCGTCAACAACCTCGAGCGATCCATCGCTTTTTACACCGATGTCCTGGGCTTTCACCTGACCCTCGATATGCCCCTCGAGGGCACCATTACCGAGAAATTGCTGAAGCTTAAACCCGGCACCGTTGGCCGCTCCGTCATCCTGCAGCAGGGCGAGAGTATGGTCGGCGAGATTGAACTGATTGAATTTGATCCACCGGCGGAAAAACAGAACGGCCCGAGCAGGCCCGGCGACCCCGGTGTATTTCTACTGTCTTTCGAGGTCACCGGTGAAAGCCTGCAAACCACTTACGAGCGTCTGCAAAGCAAGGGCATAGAATGTTATGCCGAACCGCTAGATCTACCACTGAAGGGTTATGGCACCGTGAAGGCCATTATTTTTGAAGATCCCGACGGTATTATGATTGAGCTAATGCAGCTGCCAACGGCCACTGAAGTACAGGATTACCGCAAGCAGCATGGCAAGTAAGCACTTACCTGCTAGCAACAAGCCCAAGCCCTGTTTAAGCAGGGCTGGGCTTTCGCCTTAAAATCGCCGCCTATCGTGCTGATTCAACAGAATCTGTACCTGCTCTTCCCGCCAATCGTCCGGCGCATTGGTCCAGCACTGTAGAGCCGGAAACCAGTGCAAACCCATGCAGGTCAACATCAAGCAGGCTCCCTCCGAGACGGGGCCGGGACGGCGGTAGGCATAATAAGAGGGGGATTGATTTTTAAAGATAGAAACAATGCAGGTCACGGCTCACTCCTTGAGCGCCCCTTATTAAGGGGCTTAACGAGACCTTATTTTTAACAGCAAAAACCGCCAATCACAAAAGTTTATGGCTGCACTGTGGACTCCGTCTCCAAACGGCGGGCTCGGTAGTAGGCCTCCTCCGAAATTTCGTGGTACGCCATCACCTGTGCCTGAAAGACCTGCAGTGAATCACGCACCCGCTTCGCCAATGGATCATTGGCAACGAGTTCATCGAGCACCTCCCCGGTGAGGGTCTTCAGCTTCACCAGCACATCATCCGGCAAGCGTCGCAATTGCACGCCGTGTTCGTCGACCAACTGCACCAGTGCCGCATTGTTACGGGCGGTGTATTCATCGAGCATATCTTGATTCACCGTGCGCGCCGCCGCTTCCACCATGGCCTGCAAATCACCGGGCAGAGACGCCCAGGCATCTTTGTTGATAACCAGCTCCAGGGTCGAACCCGTCTCGTGCCAACCCGGGTAATAGTAGTACTTCGCCACCTGATGAAAACCAAAGGCCAGGTCGTTATAGGGGCCAACCCACTCGGTGGCATCAATCACCCCGGTTTGCATGGCGGTGTAGAGCTCACCGCCGGGAATCGTCACCGCTTCGCCACCGGCGCGGGTAATCACTTCACCACCAATGCCCGGTATACGCATTTTCAAACCCTGCAGATCTTCAAGGCTGTTGATTTCCCGATTAAACCAACCGGCCATTTGCACCCCGGAGTTGCCAGCGGCAAAGGGCACGAGATTGAAGGGTGCATAGGTTTCACGCCACAACTCCATGCCGCCACCGTGATACAACCAGCTGTTCATTTCCTGGGCATTGAGACCAAAGGGCACCGAGGTGAAAAATACTGACGCGGGGGTTTTGCCCTTCCAGTAATACGCCGCACCGTGGCCCATCTCCGCCGTGCCCTGAGAGACCGCATCAAAAACTTCCAGCGCAGGCACCATTTGCCCGGCACCATAGACCTTTATTTTCAGGCGACCCTGACTCATGCGGTCGATGAGAGTGGCGAAATTCTCCGGTGCCATGCCGAGACCCGGATAATTTTTCGGCCAGGTAGTGACCAGCTTCCACTTAAAGGTTTTCTGCTCTGCAACAGCAGCAGCTCCCTCCGAGGAGGTCGCCGCTTGCTGTTCACCGCAGGCGGCCAATAGAAGCACAAGGGCACTGATTGCTAACTTTTTTATCATTTTTTCATCACCTTACTTTTTATTAATTATGCTACTTGTAGAGGCCTTTGCACGAGAGATGATTTTGCTTTCAGGCAAGGCAAAAAAGCGCGCAGAGAGGGAGTTTACAATTTGTAAATGACCGATTGAGCACTTTTTTAACGCAGCATGGGAGCAAAATGGCTCTCGTGCGAAGGTCTCTTATGCAGGCTGTAGCTTCGCGTATTGCAGCACCATCCACTTGGTGCCTTCATTGACAAACTTAACCTGCACGCGACCATTGGCGCCGTTGCCCTCAAAACTGAGAATCACACCCTCGCCAAATATCTTGTGTTTCACCTGCTGGCCGAGTGCCAAACCTGAGCCCGTACCCTCATCACTCAGCGTGGCTTTTTTCGCAAAGCTGGTCGGCTTGGAGACATTCGCCGAGAGCCGCACTTCTTCGAGTACATCACTGGGAATATCGCGAATAAAGCGCGACACCCGGTTATAGCTTTCCTGGCCGTAGAGCCGCCGTGTTTCGGCGTAAGTCAGGTAGAGTTTTTGCATCGCCCGAGTAATGCCGACATAACACAGGCGGCGCTCCTCTTCGAGACGACCGGATTCTTCCAGTGACATTTTATGGGGAAAGAGGTTTTCCTCCATACCGGCCATAAATACCAGGGGGAACTCTAAACCCTTAGCCGAGTGCAGGGTCATCAACTGAATCGCATCCTCATCGCTTTCGGCCTGGCGCTCACCGGCATCGAGTACCGCCTCATCAATAAACTGGGGCAGGGCGGGGCTATCGGGGTCGGGCGCGTCGTAGGCCCGACAGGCATTGATCAATTCTTCAAGGTTTTCGACCCGGGTCTGGCCGCGCTCACCTTTCTCGCGGCGATAAAACTCCAGCAGGCCCGATGCCTCGAGTACTTGGTCGGTCAATTCATCGAGACCGAGATTTTGATAGTCCTCGGCCAACTCGCTAACCATCGCCAAAAAGCCACGCACCGCATTACTGGCTCGGGCCGGTAAATTTTCGACCTCGCTTTCGGCCGCTGCCCACATCGACTGCTGCGCCGCCCGCGCCGTGTCACGCAAACGCTGTACGGTTTTATCGCCAATGCCGCGCGTGGGGGTATTAATCACCCGCTCAAAGGCGGCATCGTCGTGGCGGTTCATTAATAGGCGCAAATAGGCCAGGGCATTCTTGATTTCGAGCCGCTCGTAAAAGCGATGGCCACCGTAAATACGATAGGGAATCTGTAAGCGCAGCAGGGCTTCTTCAAGAATGCGCGACTGGGCATTGGAGCGATAGAGTATCGCCACAGCGCTGCGCATATTGCCTTTCGCGACCCAGTCCTGAATGCGCTCGCCAATAAAGCGCGCCTCGTCCTGCTCGTTGAAGCCGGCGTACAACGACAACTTCTCACCGCCTTCAGCATCCGTCCACAGGGTTTTACCCAGGCGATTGGCGTTTTGGGAGATCACCCCGTTGGCAGCTTTTAATATGGTCGCGGTGGAGCGGTAATTTTGTTCCAGCCGCACCGTAGTAACACCCTCAAAATCGTGGGTGTAATTTTGAATGTTTTCAATCTTGGCACCGCGCCAGCCATAGATAGACTGGTCGTCGTCACCGACCGCCGTCATGCCCAACGTATTACCCGCCAGCACCCGCAGCCAAGCGTATTGAATGCCGTTGGTGTCTTGAAACTCATCCACCAAAATATGCTGAAAACGGTCTTGATAGTGGGCCAGTAGCGCCGGCTTATGCAGCCACAGTTCGTGGGCGCGCAATAACAACTCGCCAAAATCCACCAGGCCACCGCGCTGGCAAGCCTCTTCATAGCCGCGATAAATTTGCAGCATCGCCACTGTAAAAGGATCGGGGCTTTGCTGAATATGGGCGGCACGCAGGCCCTCGTCTTTCTGCTCGTTGATATACCACTGCGCCTGACGGGGCGGCCACTTCTCCGTGTCCATATTCAAGGCGGTATACACCCGCTTGATGACACGCAGCTGGTCGTCGGCGTCGAGTATTTGAAAACCCTCGGGCAAATCCGCATCGCGCCAATGCATTTTCAGCAACCGATGGGCGAGGCCGTGAAAGGTGCCGACCCACATCCCCTGGGGCGCAAAACCAATCAGGTCGGAAATGCGCTCGCGCATTTCGCGGGCCGCTTTATTGGTAAAGGTCACCGAGAGTATTTGATAGGGCGACAAACCCTCAACCTGCATCAGCCAGGCAATACGGTGCACCAGCACCCGGGTTTTGCCACTACCGGCACCAGCCAACACCAACTGATAAGGGTCGGCACTGGTCACCGCCTCGCGTTGGGCAGGGTTAAGACTATCTATTATTGAGGTAACATCCATAGGCGCAGGATTCTAGCAGATTCCTCACCAAGCCTTGTCGATAGTTGCTATACCACGTTTCAATTACTCACCGTACAAGTAGCCGCAAGGGATGCTCTTTGCTCGTGACCGTAGGAGGCACAACTGCATGGCCAAAAATAGGCGCCTTGGGGCGATGCAGGCGGTAGAGTAATGCAGGAGCAATTACCGAGGGAAGCCGACACAGTCGACTGCATGGATGCCGGAGGTAGAGTGCCAAAAGTAGGTGCTTGAGGCAACGCAGGTGGCCACAACCGAGCGTACAGATACGTATTTACAGCGTGTCTCGAGCAAAGAGTCTTCTTCGCTGACACAACTTCAATCAATACCGATAAAAATACTTTCTCCGATAAATAATTTACACTTTGTCGGGATCAAAAACGGAGATCGACCGTGAAGCCCGCAGCACTGACACAGACCATCAGCAATGAACTCCAGGCGATGCGCAAATCCGAGCGCAAGGTCGGGCAGTTTGTGCTGACCCAGCCCGACGAAGTGATCCGCATGCGCATTGTCGACCTCGCCGAACAGGCCGAGGTCAGCGAGCCCACCGTGGTGCGCTTTTGTCGCGCCGTGGGTTGCGATGGCTTTCAAGACTTTAAGCTCGCCCTCGCCCAACAGCTCGCATCCAGCCCCAGCATTGGCCAAATTGCCGTCACCGACAGCGACTCCACCGCCGAGTACTCCTTTAAAGTCTTCGACTCCACCGTCGATAGCTTATTAAAGGTACGCGACAACCTCGATCTTGAAATGCTCGACCGCGCTGTGCAGGCACTGTGCGCCGCCAAGCGGGTGGAGTTCTACGGCTTTGGGGCCTCCGCCGCCGTGGCCTTTGATGCACAGCATCGCTTCTTCCGTTTACAGCTGGCGACCGCCGCCTACTCCGACCCCCACCTGCAAAACATGTCGGCGACCTCTCTCTCGCCCGATGACGTGGTCGTCGCCTTTTCACAATCGGGACGCACCAAAGCCCTGCTCGACTCCATAGCACTGGTCAAAACCCGGGGCGCAAAAGTCATCGCCCTGGCACCCAGCCAGTCACCGGTGGCCGAGGCCGCGACCATCCCCATTACCATTGATGTGAAAGAAGACATCCAAATTTACACGCCCCTGTCATCGCGCATCGCCCACCTCGCGGTTATCGACGTACTGGCCATCGGCGTTGCCCAACAGAAAGGCCCCCAGCTTGAAGAACACCTGCAACTGCTGCAGAAAAACCTCGACAGCCTGCGTTTAAAAGACAGTTAAGCTAGCGCCTGTTTAATTAGCACAGGTCCACTCCGCCAAAAAAAAGAGAACAAAAAATGGATAACAAACAACTCACGCCACAGCTTCACGTCGCCAGCCAAATTAGCAAAGACGATATTGCCGCCATCGCCGCCCAGGGTTTTAAAGTGATTCTTAATAATCGACCCGATGGCGAAGGTGAAGACCAACCACTGGCAGCGGAAATTGAAGCGGAAGCGAAGGCCCACGGTATTGAATATATTTACCAGCCCGTGGTTGGTACAGCAATAACGGATGAAGACGTCGAAAACTTTGGCAACACTATTGCTAATAACGACGGGCCAATTTTCGCCCACTGCCGAACGGGTACTCGTTGTACTATTTTATGGATGCTTTCTCAGGCGAAAAACCAGAGCGCCGATGAATTATTGGCGACGGCGGCTAAGGCAGGGTATTCGTTGGAGCAGGTTAGGGGGAGGCTTGAGGGGCTTAATAAAGAGCGGGCGGGTAGTGCGTAGCAATCTTTCAGTCTAACCCAGTGTTTTAAACAGAATCTATCTAATTGCTAAATTCCTGATTCTGTATCGTTAACTCTTATGCTTCATTAAGTTAGGTTCAATAATGCAAACTCTAACCGAACAAAAAAAACGTATAGAAACCTTACTAAATAGCTACCCTATTAACTGGCAAGATTACAAAGAAACACCTTCACGATACAGATTACGAAAACCCAATAGTGAAACGGCTAGCTTATGGCTAGCTATAACTCAACGCACCGGAACATTTACTATTACCACAACTGGTGACCTAACCGTTGATATGGGCAGTTTTGTAAAACAGCTTATTAGTTCACCATCTCTGTCCTCAGGTAACCACAACGAATGGCGCAAGGTTTCATATGAAAATGCTTGTAAAATAGTTAAAGAATTTAGCAACATTTTTTCTAACAAGACTAAAAACTTTCCAACAGAACAAATAACTAACGATATACAAGAAATTATAGAACATCCGCACATTGACAGTACCGAAAAAAGCAGTTTGATTCAGAGTAGAATTGGACAAGGAAAGTTTAGAGAGGGGCTACTTAAGCTATGGGGGGCGTGCTCTGTAACGCAAAGCAATAATTACCCACTTCTTGTTGCATCACACATTAAACCTTGGAGCAAGTCAACCAATCAAGAACGTCTTGACCCATATAATGGCTTATTACTCCTGCCAAATTTGGATAAGGCCTTTGATTTATGATTTATTTCTTTTGATCAATCGGGAAATATTCTTATCTCGGATGAGTTACTAGAGTATAAGGTTCTTGGAATATCGAAAAATATGAGCGTATTAATTAAAGATAAAAACAAAATTTATTTAAATTATCATAGGTTACATATCTTTAAAAAAGAATAATTATATCTTGGATTGAAATCATGCATATATTGTTAATTATTGTTTTATTTATTATTGCGTCTATATGGACATTATTCAACGAAGACCCTGCATCTGATGATACATTAATTGGGTGTTTTTATGCCATACCAATAGGAATTTTTGTACTTATTATTCTATCAGTTATTATTTTTTAATAATAATAAAAAGGCCCATGTTTTTCGATCAAGAATCACTAACCAGAAAATAGCAAGTAGGGTCAGATACGAATGGCACTTACTTAAGCTTCTTAGCATGACCGTTTTTCCTGATATCAGCCCTCGCTTCCTCTCTTGTCTTCATTAATAGTGTAATAGGGTCAGAAAGGGTCAGGGTCAGATACCGTCTTAACAATCAAGTAAAATTCACATCAAATGGCTCGCCATTTTTTAAAACGCCATAGATTAGGTGAACTAACTTACGCATAGCGGCACCCACAATCAGCATCTT